>Ga0210410_10000051_pt1 | contig 198312 bp, 195 predicted proteins | sample IncBWC4MmetaG_FD_161058 | JGI IMG/M metagenome (GOLD analysis project Ga0210410, IMG submission 161058) | Forest soil microbial communities from Barre Woods Harvard Forest LTER site, Petersham, Massachusetts, United States - Inc-BW-C-4-M | ecosystem: Environmental > Terrestrial > Soil >... | reverse complement strand
CGAAGCAGCCGCAAGCGGGCGGTGATTATGTACTTGACACAGATAAGCCAATCTGGTAGTGTTCTGTTATCGGAACACGGAGCCAGATATGAAACTCATAGATGTCACAAAGCAGTTTACCACCGATGACAAGTGCCTCGACTACATCGAAAAGATGCGCTGGCCGAAGGGCGAGATTGGCTGTGTGCATTGTGGCGAAGTGGGCCGCATCTCTCGAATCACCCGTGAAAAGAAAGGCAAGAATCAGCGCGTCCGGCTGTTCCAATGCCTAGCCTGTGGGAAGCAATTCAGCGCGACTAGCGGCACGATCTTCAACGATACGCACCTGCCCCTCACCAAATGGTTTCTCGCCATTGCCATGATCTGCGAAGCGAAAAAGGGCATGAGCGCGTTGCAGGTTCAGCGGCATCTTGGAATCAACTACCGCACGGCTTGGCACCTGTGCCACAGAATCCGCGAGGCTATGCAAGAGGGCAAAGGTCTGCTGACTGGCGTTGTGGAAGTAGACGAAACCTATTTGGCTCCCAAGAAGCCGCGCAAGGGCAATCCCCGCGTCAAGAAAGAGAAGCATGATGTAGTTCTTGGGATGCGCCAGCGCGACGGCAAACTCCGGTTATTCCCTATCGCGGATGCGAAGATGTCAGAAATTGAGCCTCTCATGGTGAAGCATATCTCGCGGAACGCAACGCTACAGACGGACAAATCTGCTGTGTACGACATAATCGGCAAGCGCCAGTTTGCAAACCATCGGATGATCGACCACATACGCACATACGTCGAAGGTGAGAATCACACCAACACGATTGAGAACGCATTCTCCCTGCTCAAGCGCGGAGTCTACGGCACATTCCACAAGGTTTCGATAAAGCACTTGGGGCGCTACTGCAATGAGTTTTCCTATCGGTTTAACCGTCGCGGCCAGCAATTGGAGATGTTCGGAATGACCGTCAAGAATTTGGTGCGCGGAGAAAAACTGCCCTACGCCAAGCTCACATCCCCTGACCAGTCGGCCAGTTAGCAAAACCGCACATGGGGCCAGTTGACCACTGCCCCTAATACGAATTATAGTAGAGACTGTTGACAAGAAAGGGCGTAGGGTGTATATAGCCCCCAAAATGGGCCCTGTCCGAAATGGAGCAAAAAATGGAGTTGGAGCTAAAATTTAACACTGTTTTTGAGGAAAAGGATGGCGTGCATACCGCAACCTGCATAGAAATGGGCTTGGTTGCAGTTGCTGACCGAAAAGAAGACCTGTCCGCAATCATGGACAAACTGATTCATCGTCAAATCACCTTCGCGCTTGAGAATGACAATTTCCAAGATATTTTCCATCCAGCCGCTATAGCTTGGCAATACTTGCGTGATGCGCTGGCAAAGAAAAAAGCCAGCCAAGAAAGAACTAACGTGGAACGCATAAGCGGGGCCCGCGTGACAAACACCGTTTATGCCGTTAATTGCTAATTTCCCGCTCCCGGCCCTGAAGGCAGAATTAGCCAAAATTGGAATAGTAGTTCTGGAAGAATTTTCTGACGGGCAAGTGCGTTGGGGCGATAGACCGATAGAAAAAGGGAAGAAATTCAAGGGCCGATCTGTAATGACTGCCCCATATATTTACTTCAATCCAGGCAAGCCTCGCTTCGATATTTTCACCGTTCGCAATATCCTTGAACGCCTTGGTAAATCCGAAGCTCGCGAAGCCCTTGAAAAGGCACTTCATCCTCATATCTACGATCTGGACTGATCGGAGCTTTTTCCGAGTATGGGAGTTTTCGGCCCGCGCTTGCCCTGAGTTTTTATCTTCTTGCGAGGCTCAGGTTTGGCCTTGAGGAGTTTCCCAAGAAGCGAATCGAATTTCTCTTTCTCTACTTTCATGGCCGGAATGTTAACATATTGGCGGGTGCGGAAGGGATCGAACCTTCGGAACGTGCGCTAACACGTTCACACGGATTATAAATCCGGCGCAATAAACCACTCTGCCACGCACCCGCATTAGGGAAAGGGGAGCAGCGAAAAGCCGCTCCCCTATTGGCTTTTGGGGATAGAATTTCTTGTGTCTTGCTGGTGGCCCGCGAATATAGTATAAAAACACTTAGAGCGTCTCCTTAGCAGGGGCGTTCACTTTCGAGAATTACAGCGGCTAGCTGGCCTGACCGTCAGCTAGCCGCTTTGAATTGCACTGTCAGCGTGTCCGGCTTTGCTTCTTGAGACTTCACCGGCCACTCTAATAGGCCAAATGTGTTCGGCCCTTCCTTCCGGAACAATCTGCCAGCTTTCATCAATCGATAAATAATCGAAGTAAGGTAGAGCGGTTTCAATTTGATTCGAAACTTCTTCTTGATGGCCACAGAAAGTTGATCGACGTGCATCGGCTTCCCATATTCCACCAAAACGGTTCGAATCATTTCTGGCTGCGAAGGCATTTCGGGTTCTGCCTTTTTCCCTAGCAGCTTTTCCTCTTCGCGGATAAGTTGAGCTGCAACGCGCAATGCCTCAACTTGTCGAGCTAGGAGCTGAAGTTGCTCTTCCTTCTGGCGCAAAAGACTGAAAACGTCATTCATACTGGCACTCCTGCTAGTAAGTATATACAGAATGCCAGTAGGGTCAAGGATTTCTTGAAGATGGGAAGCAGGTATCTTGCGGGTTACATAGATTCTGTTATAGCCTCGACGCACGGCGCGCAAGAATACGCAATAAGGCTTGCAGTGGCAGGAAAAGGCTAGCCAAACCAACCAACACGACTAACAGTGCAACGTAAGCGGAGTCATCTATGGACAAATCTGAGATTGAGGCCCTTCTCGCCCGACTAGATGTCTGGTTACTCATCTTCGGTGTGATTGTTGTCGTGGGAGTAGCGGGTGAATCATTCTTCGGGATTAGGCACTGGTGGAATAGCCGAAAACTCCAAGCCATCCAAAATTCTGAAAATGAAGCACAGAGGGCCGAAATTGGGGAACTCAGGCAAAAAAATCTACAACTAGAAAAAGAGCTTTCACCAAGAGTACTCGCGATCCATGTACTTCCTAATGGAGAGTCCAACATAGACGAATTAAAAAAGTTTGCGGGAACAAGAGTCGTACTCGGATGCATCCATGATGCTGAGGCACTCCATGCCGCTGGTTCTATAAAGTGGCTCCTAGAAAAAGCTGGTTGGAATGTAGTCGTAACTATCCCAGTTGACCCGTTCTCCCCTTCACCAAAAATGCCTGATGGAGTCACTCTCATCCAAGCTAGCGAGGGTGACGCCGTCCGTAATGCCCAATTGCTCCAAGTCCTCTTGTCCGCACTTACAGAGCAGGGATGGAAGGAAATTAGGCCGGGACAGGACACTGTTCCAGACTGGAAGGAACTTAAGATTATGGTTGGTTTCAAACCTCCAGCATATGAACTACTAAAATAGATCAAAAGAATCACCCCTGTCACGGCAGCCAAAAATACGCTCCGAATTAGCGTGGGAGGGCATACTCTACCCTCCCAAACTCCAAGGTGATGATCGGGCTCAAAGGTATCACGCATCTGTGTCAAATGCATAATCACCTTCGTAAGTGTGTGAAAAGAAAGAACGGCGACTTGCAAAACAGGTTTGCACGTTGAACGTTGGAACGTTGGAACGTTGACAAACCCCCACCCCGTGTTTTTTGTAAGTGTTGCATCTAAAGGATTTAGCCTTGGCGTAAGTCTTTTGTTTGCAACACTTGCGAGGAGGTCCATAAGTGTTGCCGCTAAAGGACTTACGGGGACGGACTGTTGGCGAGAAAGTAATGGTCTGGGATGAGGGGAGGCCGGAAGAGTTAGAAGGACTACCTGGCGGGCGAGCATGGTCGCGGGCACAAAGGATCGTGCCGGTTATATCAACTATTATGGCATATAGGTATAGTTAGTCAAGGATTACTTTAAGTGGTTTGGATGGTGTGGGATAGCGGGATGGCTGAATGGTTGTTGAATTGGGATTGGGGTGGGCCAAAAGCCCCAGGTGCAAAACCGGCACCTGGGCCACCCGGCGCGTCGCAGACTCGATCGTTCCAAAAACAGGCGAGCGCCGTAGCCTCTGTCTGGGGAATTGGAGGTTGGGCGCATGTTCGCGTATTGACTTTAATTTACGGAGCGCACCGTCTCTGCGGACGAGACAAAGAAATGACACATGTCAGCGGTCTTCAAACAAGCCAATTTGCCGCGCCGTAGAAGTTTTATTTCTTTGTCGTCAGGAAAGGTCTCGGGGAACATTGTTGACTCGAAGACATCTGTGAAGCTGCGCAATTCTGCATCCCCGGAAATAAATTTCGCCGCGCTGATCTTTGGCCCCGGTACAACTAGAACCCAGAATTCACCTATTCCTTCCGCTCCCTTCGCGTTTTTGATCGCGAAGGTGTGGCTCTCGGCCAAACTTGCGGTCGCCTCCTTCGCCATTCGGTCTGCCTCTACATTCCCTCCTAGCAGCGAGGCTAGTCTTAGTTGCGTATCGGCCATCGCACCGGGTGCGGCCATTGCCATCGCATAGAACTTTTCGGCTTTTTCTTTCTGTCCCTGCTTCTCGTAAATCTGCCCCAGGTGATCTCCGATTTCTCCGATACTGCGCACCTGCCAAGCACTCCGGACGTATTTCTCGGCAGCCGCCAAATCTCCTTCTTGAAACTTCACCCACCCTAATGTGTCCCAGTAGGCTCCCAACGAGCTCGGTACGCGCACATCGTCATTGGATAAGTTGTCTAACGAAAGGTCCTTCGTCTTGGCTGCCGCTGTTTCGATTGCCGATTCCGCGTACTTTTCTGCCTGATCCAGCTTTAGTTTGTTCATAGCCATTTCGTAGGCAACCGAGTTTTTGCGTTCCAAGGTCGGCTCAAGTTCAACGGACTGGATAAAGGCCTGTGCTGCTTTTTCTGGTTGGCCGGTTTTCGCATAGGCGAGGCCAAGGTTAAATTGCACCGCAGGGTTCTTCGGCATGAGTCCTGCGGCTATTTCCAACTCGGAAATACCCTTATCGGGCTGTCCACTGAGAACGAACACCCGGCCGAGATTCAGATGCACCAAACTATTGTTGGATTTGGATTGTATTTCTTTCTGATATTCCGAAATGGCCTCATCATACCTTTTCTGGGCCATCAGAACGTTTCCCAAATTGTAGTGCACCCGTCGGGAGGCCGGATCGAGAGCCAGGGCCTTTCGCAACGCCGCCTCTTCCATCTGAATCTTACCTACTTTGCCATAGGCAAACGCAAGTCGATTCCACGCGTCTGCAAAGTTTGGATCTAAAGCGGTCACCTGCTCATAGAGTTGGGTGCTTACAGAGAAATTGTTGTCCTTGTCAGCCCTGTTTGCCGCTTCGAATATGGGTTTAGCGGCGCTGTTGGGTTGAGGGGGGTTGCCGCGTGCGGGCGACGACTCTTGGATAACCGAGGCGTGGATTTCTTTGACAAAGATATAGCGGCGCGCGGTCTCGTCAATAATTTTCACTAAATTGCTGTACTCTCCACGCTGTGAGCCAGGAATCTCGCGTTGCAGCGTCTGGAGATTGAAAATTCCCGTAAGCACGCCCTTCTCGATCGAGTATGTAGCGTTAAACTCCGCGAAATCCGTCTTTTTCTCAACATTTACCGGTGCAGTAGCTGAGTATCCCGGCGGAAGCTTTACAGACGCCTCGAAGGTAATCCGGGCCGGGGAACCCAGTGGTAGCGGCTCTTTCGAGAGCTTCTGCTCTTCGTTCAAACTTGGGATGGGTACCGGGGGGATTGGCAGAGTGAACCGGTGGTTCTTCCAATCGGGATAGTCGGTGCGGCGGTAAGTGAGGTCTACGGAAAAGGGCCTATCAGTATCTTCCGTCTGGCTGATCTTGACGTCGCTAACCGTTCCACCATATCCCAAGCGTCCCACGAGGGCTTGCGTCAGAGTCTCCCAGCGATTTTGTGGAACTGCATGATAAGCCAGCCGCATTGCAAGCTCGCCATCGCCCCGGTTTTCAAGGTGCATCGTCCCCTCTACTGTCCCGTTGGTGTCAATAGAAGATTCCATCTGAAACCGGTCGTACGCCGGGAAAGGCAGATCCGCCGGCGTCTTGACCAACTGCACGTGCAGTCCGGCGGGTATAACCAGTGCCTGGCGATCGCGAATACTCTGCACGAACGCTCCGAAAGGGGCGACTTCCGGGGTACTGTCGAGGAATTCGTAGCCACTGCCTCGTGGAATTGCCGTGATCACGTGGTTAAAAACACTCATCGTGGGCAGGGATGGATCAATTCGCAGCCTCGAACTGATGAGTGCCGGATAGGCCGTAATCCCAGCAGCTTCAAGTAGTGCCGCGAATAGCGCGTGCTTGTCTTTGCAGTCTCCATATCGGTTGTTCAGGACCTCCGCAGCACTGTGCGGAGTGAAACGGCTGAGTCCGAGATCAATGCCGATGTAACGGAATCGCGTGGACACAAATTCGTAGAGTGCCCTGACTCTTTCTTCTTCCGAATTTTTCCCTTTTGTGAGCTCTTTGGACTTGGCTTGTATTTCGGGGGTTACCGTCACCTTAGACTGGATCAGCGAGCCAAACCATCGCCCGACCTCTTCCCAGGACGCAAACGAGGAGAGCTGAACGTCCGGCGGTGGCCCGCCATGGAAGTTCCTCTCCCAGGCCGGAATTTTGGATTCTTCCAGCTTCTTCAAATTGGAGGCCTGGAAGGCGTAAACGCGCCGTCCGCCCTCTTCACGAATAGTTGGCTGTGGGTCGGGGCTTCGCAGCTTCACTGCCACGTTCGCTGGAACGTCAATGTTCAGCGTTTCCTGAAGACAAATACCGGCCCGGTAAAGGGAGTGGTCATACCAGAAATGGCCCGGTGCCATAGGATCGTGAATTGTCCAGCGCAAGTGCATCTCCACGATATCGCCCACCGCAAGCGACTTCACTGCGATGTGTTTCTCGAGCTGATCGGTGTACATCGGCGCCGCCCGACTTACGGACGTATCAAGCTCTTGAATATCGCTCGGCGGTGTTTCCAGCGTTGTTCCGTCCGGTTTTCGGACCCGAACCGAAATCACATCCAGACTTTCGAAACTCGATGCGTACGAATATACCTGCAATCCGAACTCGCGAACCGCGGACTCGGATTGGATGCGCACGCGTGTCGTAAGAACGCGTTGCCCCGCCCGTCCGCTTCAAACCGCACTTGCGTTTCGATCAGTTCGAAAATGTATGGGGCCCCGGTGTAGTTCGCACCCGTGAAAATGCCATTGTCTCTGGTTTGTGAGACCTGGTTCGGGCTTGCAGTCTGCGCTTCGCTGCAACACAGAGCGGCCAATACCAGGAGCATAAGAGCGAGCGGTCTAAGGAAGCGCATCCAGGATTACCTCAGGGCAAGATATCTGAACGCTAACACAGAACCGCAGCCTATGCCATGCTGATACACCCTTCCTTGCGGGATCTGATCTGGAATTCGTGGCGGCGCCAGATGGAGTAGGCGGTTCGCCGGCGACGCGCGGTGGAGTTGGCGGAGCCGGGAGATGTGCCGCACCTACGGCGCTTGGGGATTTTCGCGTATTACGGACCCAGCGCTTACGCGCTGGGCTAACGTATGGCGCGCCTACGGCGCTTGTGGGAGCTAAGTCTTTGTGGGTGGTGGCTCTGGTTTTTGCTGGGCGGCGCGTTTCAGGGAGCGGATGTGCCACGCGCCAGCGGCGACGGCGATCAGGACTCCAATTTCCGCGGCCAGTTCGCCCCACATCTGGGGGTCGCCTCTACGGGCGATGGAGGTGGGGATCATGATGAGCAGCGTCGTTATGACGAAGGCGGCAACCATGCGGCCGAGTGTCTGTAGTTTCTTCGGGCTGGTGAGCCAGAAGACAATTCCCGCCAGGAACAGAAGGCCCATGAGCGGAGAGGTCGTTGGATGTGCGGATTGCATGACCATGACTCACCTCCGTGGTTGCGCGGATCATAGCATGGACGACAGAAGACCTTCCGGGACGAAGAGGAGTGTCGCGCCTCCGGCGCTCGTGGAACAAGGCGAAGATGGCGACGTAAAGTCGCCCCTACACGAGAGCCGGCCTCGGAAGGCCAGCCCTACAAGAGCGAACACGGCGACGTTAAGTCGGCATACCAGCAAGGCCAAAGCGAGGGCACGATGTATCGTGCCCCTACGGGGGCGGCAAGTTGTTTCTTGGTGTGCTAGAGTTTTGGGCCATGAAAAAACTCCATCGGTTATCTGTTGTTGCTAACTGCGTCTTTCTCGGCTTGCTCAGCTCCACGATAGTGCGGGCGCAGACGCCGCCGCTTACGCCGGACATTCCCGCGAAGTATGAGGCGCCGACGGCGGGTCAGGATTATGTGAAGCGCGTGGTGATGATTCCCATGCGGGACGGGGTGAAGCTGTATACGGTGATTGTGGTTCCGCGGGGGGCGAAGAACGCGCCGATGCTGCTGACGCGGACGCCGTATGACGCGGCGCATCGCGCGGAGCGGTCTGAATCATCGCACATGCTGGCGATGCTGCCGCAGGGCGATGAAGTGTTTGTGATGGATGGATACATCCGGGTGTTTCAGGATGTGCGCGGGAAATACGGGTCGGAAGGCGATTACGTGATGACGCGGCCGCTGATCGGGCCGCTGAACAACAGCAAAGTGGATCACTCGACGGATGCGTACGACACCATCGACTGGCTGGTGAAGAACGTGCCGGAATCGAATGGACGGGTGGGAATGGTGGGGAGTTCGTATGAAGGGTTCACGGTGGTGATGGCGCTGGTGAATCCGCATCCGGCGCTGAAGGTGGCGGCGCCGATGAGCCCGATGGTGGATGGGTGGATGGGGGACGACTGGTTTCACTTCGGAGCTTTCCGGCAAGTGAATCTGGACTACTTCACGGAGCAGACGGCAGTGAGAGGCGGCGGAAAACCGATCGTGCGCGAGGGTTACGACGAGTATGAGAACTTCCTGCGCGTGGGTTCGGCGGGGGATTTTGCGAAGACCGGAGCCCTGGAGCAAATGCCGTTCTGGCGGAAGCTCACGGAACACGCTGCGTACGACGAGTTCTGGCAGGAGCAGGCGCTGGACAAGACGATGGCAGCGCAGCCGCTGAAAGTGCCGACGATGTGGATTCAGGGATTATGGGACCAGGAAGACATGTGGGGAGCGATTCACAGTTATCTGGCAGTGGAGCCGAAAGACAGCAGCAACACGATGAATTTTCTGGTGATGGGGCCGTGGCGGCACAGCGGGGTGAACTATGACGGGACGACGCTGGGGCCGATGAAGTGGAACGGGGATACGGCGCTGCAATTCCGGCGCGAGGTGTTGAAACCGTTTTTCGATCAGTATCTGAAGGAGGGAGCGGCGAAGGCGGATACTCCGCCGGTTTTTATTTACAACACGGGAGAAAATCACTGGGACCGGTTCAAAGCGTGGCCGCTGGCTTGCGAGACGGGATGCGCGACGGCGTCGAAGCCGCTTTACCTGACGGCGGGATTTGGATTGTCGTTCAGCGCGCCGTCGGGAGACGTGAAAGCGGCGGCGGGGTTTGATGAATACGTTTCCGATCCGGCGAAGCCGGTGCCGTATATTCCGCGTCCGGTGCGCGACACGGCTTGGGGCACGTGGCTGCTGACGGATCAGCGATTTGTGGCGGACCGGCCGGATGTATTGACGTACAGCACGCCGGTGCTGACGGAGCCGCTACGAATCAGCGGGGCTTCGGTGGTGCACCTGGTGGCGTCGACAAGCGGGTCGGACAGCGATTGGGTGGTCAAACTCATTGACGTGTTTCCGGATGAAGTGCCGAGCCGGCCGGAGATGGGCGGCTACGAACTTTCGGTGGCGATGGACATTTTCCGGGGGCGGTATCGGGAGAGTTTTTCATCGGCGAAGGCCATCGCGGCGAATACTCCGCTGACTTACAAATTTATTCTGCCAACGACCAATCATGTTTTCTTGCCGGGGCATCGCGTGATGGTGCAGGTGCAATCGAGCTGGTTTCCGCTGTATGACCGCAATCCGCAAAGCTTTGTGCCGAATATTTTCTTTGCCAAGCCGCAGGACTATGTGAGAGCGACGCAGCGTGTGTTTCATGCGGCGGGAGCGGCTAGTTTTATTGATTTGCCGGTGGTGCCGGCGCAGTAAAGCAAGAACACCGGTCTAAAGACCGGCCACTACAAGAGCGCAAGACAAACAGGTGTGCCGCGCCTACGGCGCTGGGGGATTTGGTTTTTAGGATCGCCGACCCAGCGCTTACGCGCAGGGCTAACGCATGGCACGCCTTCGGCGCTACAAGACAAAGGGAGAGCGAAGAATTATTGGGAGCCGGTGAGATAGGAGCGGCGGTGGCGGACTTTGTAGTTGTCCTGGGAGACGGTGACGACGATGGAGCGGAACGTGTTGGCGGGGCCGCGGGGGTTGGGGTAGTAAGCGAGGCGGTATTGGGTGCGGAGTTCGCGGTCGATGCGGTCGAAAATGGCGGGGAGGTCCTGGGCGGAGTCGGGATAGAACATGGCGCCCCCGGTGGTGTCGGTCATGGTTTCTAGGGCGTGTTCGCCGGCGGTGTTGCGGCCGCTTTCGTTTTTGACGGGACGGACGACGATGGTGTAGAGGAGAGTGTTGGCACGGACGGCTTCCTTGCGGGCGGCGTCGAAATCGGAGCGGCTGGTGGTTTCGCCGGCGTCGGTGACGAGGATGATGACGCGGCGGCGGTCGTCACCGCGCTGGGCGAGAGAGCGCGAGCCGAGGAGCACGGCGTCGTAGATGGAAGTGCCGGCGCCATCGGGAATTTTTCGCACGGCGTTTTGCAGAGCGGGCACATCGTCGGAGAAGCCGGCGCGCTGACTGACGTCTTCGTCGAAGGAAAAGACGGAGAGACGGTCGCCGGGGCGGAGGACCTGGCGGATGAAATGGGCGGCGGCTTCCTGTTCGAACGTGATTTCTTTGTGGGCGCTGAGGCTGGCGTCGATCATCAGGGCGAGATCGAGCGGCTGAGAGGTTTCCGGCTCGAAGACGCTGATTTCCTGCTGGACGCCTTCTTCAAAAAGCTGGAAGGCTTCTTTGGGAAGGTCAGGCGCGGGGCGATTTTTTTCGTCGAGGACGCTGGCGAGGACGTTGACGAGATTGACGCGAACCTTGATGGTGCCGCGCTGCTTGGCGGGGTCTTGCGAATCATCCTTAGAGGCGGACGGCGTGGGTTGGATGATTTTGCCAGGCTCGCCTACGGGTGACGAGGCGGGAGCGGGAGCCGGCGGGTTCGCGGGAGTAGAAGCACAATTCGCGGAAGATTTTGATTTCTGCGCCCAGGGTGGGCGGTCTGGCTTGTCCTGGGCCGCGACGATTCCAATGAAAACAAAAATGGAAAGCGCCAAGAGCGCGGTGGCGCGAGGGCGAAGGGGTGTCATCGACATTGGATACTAAGATGCGGGTTTTGCATGGGGTGTCGCCACGGGCGCGGGAGGGAGTTCGCCGTCGGCCCAGACGGCACCGTCTTTGAAGTATTCTTTTTTCCAGATGGGGACGGTGCGTTTGAGAGTGTCGATGGCGAAGCGGCAGGCGTCAAAGGCGGCGGCGCGGTGCGGCGCGCTGACGGCGATGAAGACGCTGGTTTCGCCGATTTCTAGGCGGCCGAGGCGATGGACGATGGCGACGTGGTGAATTTTGTATTTTTCGTGGATCAGGGCGGCGATTTCGCGCATTTTGGCGAGGGCCATGGATTCGTAGGCTTCGTAGTCGAGATAGAGCGTGGCGCGATTGTGGGATTGGTTGCGGACAAAGCCGTCGAAGGTGACGATGGCGCCGTCTTCGGGGGCGCGGACGTGGCGGACGAGAGCGGGCATGTCGATGGGCTCGCGAAGGAGTTGGCAGATGTCGTCGTGGAGGGGCGTGGTCATGGCGAATGCGTTAGCCGCCGCTCACGGGCGGGAGGAAGCCGACTTCGTCACCGGAGTGGAGAGGAGTGTCCCAGGCGGCGAATTCTTGGTTGCGGGAGGCGACGAGGGAGGGGCGGAATTTTGCGAGCTCGGGATGGCGGGCGGTGTAGAGGGCGAAGAGTTGCTCGATGGTGGTGGCGTCGGCGGAGGTGATGGATTCCTCGGCGTGGCCGAGGATTTCCTTGAGGCGGCCGAAGAAGAGGACTTTGAGGCGAATGGTTTGGGCGACGGTGGACACGGAGGAATTGTAACGCGGGCTGCGGGAGGGGGCCAGCGGCATGGGCGGAACGTGACGCTTGCGTGACAAGAGGAAGAGCGGCCCGCCGCAGACGGCGAGCCCTGCAACTGGGGCCGGGGCCGAATCGCCAGGGGCGGCAGAGATTTCGTTGTGTTCGATGGGGAAAGTGGATTTGAAAGATTCGAATGCTTGACGGTGGAGTGAGGGTTGCGTAGCGTGCGAAGAGGCTCGTGTTTGCGCTTGAGAGAAAAGCGCGCTGAGGAAGAAATGAAGATATTGGTGACGGGATCGACGGGACTGGTGGGCAACGCGCTGGTGAGTGCGTTGACGAAGGAAGGGCACACGGTGTGCCGTCTGATGCGGCCGGAGACCGTGGTGGCGGGCGGGACGAAGGATGGATTTAATGTGGCGTGGAATCCGGCGACGGGGGAACTGGGCGGCGCGGCAGTGGGGGCGGATGCTGTGGTGAATCTGGCGGGGGCATCGATTGCGGGCGGGCGGTGGACGGCGGGGCGGAAAGCGCTGCTGCGATCGAGCCGAATCGATACGACGCGGGCGCTGGTCGGCGCACTCGCGAAGATGAATGCGCGGCCGAGCGTGATGGTGTCGGCATCGGCGATTGGGATTTATGGGAATCGCGGGGATGAGGTGCTGACAGAGGAGAGCGAGGCGGGCGGGGATTTTCTGGCAGGGCTCGCGAAGGAATGGGAAACGGAGGCGCGCATGGCAGAGGCGCTGGGGATTCGCGTGGTGCTGGCGCGGTTTGGGATTATTTTAGCGCGTGAGGGCGGGGCGCTGGCGAAGATGATGACGCCGTTTAAGTTGGGAGTTGGAGGGAGGCTGGGATCGGGGCGGCAGTGGATGTCGTGGGTGACGCTGGAAGATGTGGTGGGGATCCTGAGGATGGCGATTGAGAAAGCGGCGTTGCGCGGCGCGGTGAATGTGGTGGCGCCGGGGGCGGTGCGGAACGCGGAGTTCACGAAGGTGCTGGCGAAGACGCTGCGCCGGCCGGCGCTGTTCCCTGCCCCAGAGTTTGCATTGCGGCTGGCGCTGGGGGAGATGGCGGACGCGCTGCTGTTGGGCAGCCAGCGCGTCGCGCCGTCACGGTTGGAACAAATCGGCTACCGATTCCTGCGCGCGGATTTGGCCACCGCGCTGAAAAGTGTTTTAGCGACGGGCTGAACTTAACTGAGTCTTACTTCAGCACGTTGATGGTGACGGAAACGCGCAGGGTGTGGCCGTTCAGAGGATCGGTGGACATAATATTTTCCGAAGTCTGTCCGTCTTTCAAAACCAGATTCTCCGACGTTCTGAATTGACGGATTACCGGCTGGCCATTGGGGTTGGCGACCATCCTCTCACCTTCCGCGGACTTGTTGGGATAGAGCGCGGAACGATCGACGGTGAGCATGAGGCGGAAGCGGCCGTCTTCTTCGGAGCGGATGCCGCAATCGATGTTGGAGCCGATATCCATATAAATCGTCTGCTGATCCTTGCTTCCCACTTCAACTGGAACGCGAACGCCAGTACGAAGGCTGGTTGAGTAGTTACCTCCCATCCTCTCATCGGCAATAACCATGAAAGAATACGGCATACTGGAAATTTTCTTGTCGCCGTCAAATTCGCTGAAGACGATTTGGACTTTAATGGGGACGGAGGGCCTGGGCTTGTCATCGCTCTTTGATTTCTCCTGTGGTTTGTCCTGCGCGACAGCTTTCAGCGAGGGCAGGCAGAGCGCGGCAGCCAGCAAGAGCAGGTAAACAGATTTCTTCATCACAATCCTCCTGGAAGATTCGGACCATTTTGAAAACTGCAATTGTTTGCGGAAGTCATTGCGCGTGCTCTTCCGTCATGAGCTTGACGTCAAGCTGGTCGATTTGGATCGGAGCAATTTGCAGAAGAGACAAATTTGTGGGGTCGAAATTCGCGGCGACGAGGGGAGCGCGCTTGCGCTGGGTCCACTGCTCGGCGTAGCCGACGAGGAGAGCTTCCTGATCGCGCGGAACGAGAACTTCGGGCATGGCCTCGCGTGGGGCGGGATTGCGGGTTGCTGCTGTTTGAGTCGGAGGGACGAAATTCGTAACCGCGGGAGGAGCTGCGTTGAGATTTTGGTCGTGCGGCGGCAGCACACCAGGGGCAGTTGAGCCTACATTCGACGCTGTGCGCACCGGGGCTGGAACAACACCTGTTCGCCAGAGTGGGCGCGCGGCGATGAAAGCAACAAGCACTGCGACAGCAGCGGCCACCGTGAGCCAGCTCGGGATCCAGCCGCGTGTCACGGCGGTTTCTTCGGCGATTTGGGTACGGACGCGCGGGAGGAGAGAGGCAGGCACTTCGACATTGACGGCGGCGTGGAGGCCAGTGTCGATGGAGGAAAAAAGAGACTGTTCCTGGGCGAGGGCGGCGCGGCACTCGGCGCAGGCGGTGAGGTGCGCGCGCAATTCGCCTTGGGGCTCGAGGCCGGAGGCGGCGGCTTCGGTTAGCGCGCTTTGGTAAGGTTCACATGGCATCGCAACTTCTCCGCTAACTGTTTTCGGGCGACAAAAATTCGGGACTTCACCGTGCCGACGGGGATGGCTAGGAGCGTGGAGATTTCGTCGATGGTGTGGCCATCCATGGCGGCGAGCAAAAGGGCGAGACGAAGTTTTTCCGGGAGCTCGGCGAGGGCGCGATCGAGATGGACTTGGAATTCACTGGAGGCGGCCAGGTCTTCGGCGGTGGCAGCGGGCGGCTGATGCACGGGCTGGGACCAGAGGACGTCGCGCTGTTCCCGTCGCTTGGCGGAGCGCACACGGTCAAGGGCGATTCGAAAGGAGATGCGAACGAGCCAGGCGCGGAAGCGGTTGCGGTCGCGGAGGCGATGGAAACTGCGATAAGCGCGCAAGAGCGCTTCCTGGGCGACGTCCTCGGCGTCGGCGGAATTGCGGAGGACGCCGCGGGCGACGCGATAGGCCAGGGGGCCGCATTCGGCGAGGCGCTCCTCGAACTCGCGCCTAGTCTCGGCTTGCGCTGCTTCGCGGGCCGACTCACTCCGTAGCGTGCCGCCTGGCTGGATCAGAACCAGCTCCTGCATGGGTTTTCCTATGCGAGCGCCGAGACACACGAAATTGCGTGCGCTCGAACACTCACCCTCCCCGTACAACTGCTAGACGCCGTGGTCTGGGATTTGGTTCGCTAAGAAATGGCCTCCGTGGAATGCGGACGGGCTAGATTCCTAGTTGTTCTAACAACGCTTCCAGGTTGGAGTCGTCGACGGCAACCTCGGCGGGTGGCTGGCCTTCCGGCGGGGCCTGGACAGCGCCTTCATCGAAGGCTTGGAGAAGACGCATTTTCGCGACGGCGTATTCCTCGCTGCTCGTGAGAGGGCGGCCGTTCTGCTTGGCCCAAGCTTCCATGGCGGATTGGTGGACGAAGATTTTGAAGCGGAAGGCGGAGGCGCGGTCGAGAGAAACGGCGTAGGTGAACTCGCCACCGGGTTTGCCATTTCGCTGGGCGCGATTGCCTTCGTAAAAATAGTACTGATAAACAAAGCCGTTTGTGGCGGAGTAGGTCTTCACGCGGCGGACGGCATCGGGGCGAGGCATGAGGGATTATTTGTTGGTGGAATGCGGATGTCAACGAAGGAGTCGAGAGGGAAAGCGATTCCGAATTGGCACTGCGTCCGTGGAACTGCGTTCCGGATTGGGACGTGCCCGCGGCAGGGATGGAAGGATCGATTGATAGAAACACGAGTCAAGAATTGGAGCCAAATTAGCCTAACTTGCGGATTTGCATCCGATTACAGAGCTTGTGGCTGAAGTTCCCTGTCAATTCTGAGTGTGCAATACATCGATTATTTCGCTGGCCCTTCGCCTGCTTTGCCACGGGCATGCGGCCTCTCACGCTAAGCGACACAAAGATAATCGGAATTAAGCAAATTGTTTTTGTCGCTCTCCTAACGACGGGGGTGTGGACGCAGGGCTGCGGCAGGGGAGGCGCGAGCTCTGTACAGCTTCCGCCGCCACCTCCTCCATCCATCGTGGTGACGGTGACGCCGAAGAGCGGGTCGGTGTTGCTGGGAAATACGGCGGCGTTTTCCTCGAAGGTTTCGAACACAACGGACACAGTTGTGATCTGGAGCGTGAACGGCACGGCCGGCGGGAGCGCGGCGGCGGGAACCATTACTGCGGACGGCATGTACACCGCGCCTGCGGACTTGCCTTCGCCGGCGACAGTACAAGTCACGGCGACGAGCCATGCGGATGCGACAAAATCGGACATGGCTGCGATCACGGTGACGAGCGACATTACGCTTTCGCTGACGCCGAATCCGGCGAGCGTGGAGCTTGGCGCCAAGCAGGGATTTACCGCACCGGTAACGAGCGGCGGGCATCCGGATACGGCGATGCGATGGAGCCTCTCGGGTGCGGCGTGCGCCAACAGCTGCGGAACGGTCGATGTGAACGGAAACTACACCGCGCCGGCCATTCTGCCAGCAACTCCGAGCGTGATGCTGACGGCGCAGAGCGTGGCCGATCCCTCGAAACAGATTTCCGCGGCAGTGACGATCACCAGCACGTTTTCGCTGCAACTCTCAGCTCCGTCGAGCGTGCCCGCGGGAGCATCGGCGGCGCTTGTGGCAACGCTTACGCCAGCGCCGGGATCGGCGCCGAGCCTGGTGATGGCCTGGTCGCTGAGCGGAGCGGGATGTAGCGGGAGTTCCTGCGGAACGTTGAGCGCGGTGACGACGCAATCGGTTGGCGGAACCGCGATAGCGGATTCGGTGACCTATACCGCGCCAACCGCGGCACCGAGCCCGAACACCGTGACGGTGACGGTAACTCCCCAGGCTGATCCATCGAAGAAGGCGCAAGCCGTTTTGGCAATTCAACCGGGAATCGGGGTGAGCCTTTCTCCGCTGACGGCGCAAGTGAACGGAACGACGAACACCGGAGTGAACTGGAGCGTGAATGGAATTGCGGGAGGAAGCGCAAGTCTTGGACGGATCTGCGTGGTGGGTTCGAATCCCTGCCAGACGGTGACGAGCAATACTTCGCCGCAGGCGGATTACGTCGCGCCGGGAAGCATCCCTTCGCCAAATCCAGTGAGCGTGACGGCGGCGAGCGCCGCGGACGCCACGAAGAGCGCGAGCGCGCAAGTCACGGTGATCAATCACGTGGTGGTTTCGGTGCTGCCGGGGAGCGTGACGCTTGCGCCACTGGCGGTGCAAGGATTCACGGCGTCGGTCCTGGGGACGAGTAACCAAGCGGTGGTATGGCAGGTGCAAGGGACGGCTTGTTCGAATGCGGGCGTGTGCGGATCGGTCAGCGCGAACGGAACATATACCGCGCCCGGTGCCGCGCCCACACCGGATGCGATTCAGGCTGTGGCTATCAGCTCGGACGACAGCACGCAATCGGGTGCGGCCAACATCACGATTTCGACGGGCGCAAACATTCTGACCCTGCATCCTTCGAGCGTGTACGCGGGCGCGGCGCAGGGATTCACGCTGCGCGTGGAGGGAAGCGGTTTCGCGGCGTCGAGCCCGGGGCCGGGCTCAGTGATGCTTATCGCGGGAACGGCGCGCACCACGATGTGCAGTTCCGTGCTGGTTTGCACGGCGCCGGTAACGACGGCGGAAGTGGCAGCAACGGGCAGCGTTTCGGTGCAGATACAGAATCCGAGCGGAACGAAATCGAACGCGATATCGCTAGTCGTTGCCGCGCCAAACGTTTCCGACGAAGTGATTGTATTAAGCAGAGCGACTCCGAGCGCCACGGGAAAAGACATCGTGGTGGTTGAGCCGACAACTGCGGGAGTGTCCGTTCCCGGCAACGACCTGGACATAACTGTCGCGGCACTCGGAGCTTTTTCCACTGCGAGCAATGCCTGCGTGCTGAGCGGAAACCCGATTCCGCTGCCGCGGCCCGTAACCGGTACAGCGACAGCGGACATCTGCCTTTTTTCTCAGAGCGGATTTGACACCAGCATGGCGTATACCGTCTCCGGCTCCGGGGACATCGTCGTGATTTCGAAACAGCCGGCCGGGCTGGGGATCATCCACCTGGCGCTGCAAGTTCCGGCGACTGCCGCGCCGGGAGCACGCACGCTTTTCATACAGAACACGAATTTGGACAAGACCGCGGCGAGCGGCGCGCTGGAGGTGCAGTGAAATGAGTTTCGTACAGCGACGGAGGTTTCTGTGGATTTTGTTTTTGGCGGGGCTGGGATTGATCGCGGTAGTCGCAAGTGCGACGACGCTGGCGCGGCTGCGGTTTGAGGAGCTCGCCGGGCAAGCGACGGCGGTAGCGCGTCTGCGATGCATCGGTGCGCAAACTCGGTGGGAGAACGGCGAAATCTGGACGGAAACGCTGTTCGAAGTTGTTGCCAGCCAAAAGGGGCTGCTGCCAGGGCCAGTTACGATCCGGACGATGGGCGGAAGTGTCGGCAACTTGCATTCACGAATCGAGGGTGTGCCGGCGTTTCGCGCGGGAGAGGAAGCTTACGTGTTTCTCTGGGGCCGCGAGGGCGAGCCTTACCGGGTGCTCGGATGGTCCCAGGGAACGTTTCGCATTGCGAGAGATACGCGGACCGGGGTGGAAACGGTGACGCAGGATTCGGCGGATGCGCCGATATTTGATCCGCGGACAAAGAAGTTTCAGCGCGGAGGGATTCGCAATCTTCCGGTGGCGGCTTTTGAGTTGAAATTACGGAAAGCGCTGGAGAACAAAACAGATTGACAAGTTTCGGGCGGAAGGAGAGAGGGTGAAAAAGATTCTTAAGCAAGTTTTCACTTGTGGCGCTGCGTTGTTTTATGGCGGGTGGGCCGCTCCTGCAGCGCAGGCCTACGCGTTTAACATGATTGTGCCGGATGTCCGGCAGCCGGTGGTGGTGTCCGGCGGGTCGGCTTGCCCGGTTAAGGCGCGTCAATTGACGTCGGGGGGAGGGATCGCGATCCAATGGAGCACAGCGCTAAGCACGAACCCGGTAACGATTGTGACGCAGAATCAGACGGCCAGCGGCCGGCTGACGGAAATTGAACAAGTGATCACGCAATCGCTGGCGGCGTGGACGGCCGTCAGCGGGGCGACGCTGATGCCGGCAACGCTCAAGCCGCTGACGCGCACGGCGACACAGAATGCGTGCGGGTCCGATGGTCTGAATTCGATCTGTTTCGATCAGGCGGACATGGCGTTCACGCCGGGCGTGGTGGCGTTCACGCGTGTGGTTGAGACCGACCGCCTCGGAATTCAAGTCGGTAGCAGTGCGGTTGCAACGCAGCTGGGACAGATTCTCGACGCGGATATTTATTTCAATCCGAGTTCCTCGCAGATGACATACGCAACGCCGCAAGCATTGGCCGCAACACCTACCGCGTATGACCTGGAATCGGTGCTGACGCATGAACTCGGGCACCTTTTGGGTTTCAGCCATTCGGCGGTTTGGGGCGCGATGATGTTTCCTTTCGCTCCGGTGCCGGGAACGTTTAGCGGAATGCGGCCAACGACGCAGCAGCCCGATGCGGCGCTGGGCGATGACGACCGGACCGGATTGCGTGTGCTCTATCCGAATACTGCGGACACGATGCATACGGGATCGATTCGTGGACAAATCTTTCCGGCAAACCCGCTGGCGCTGCCGGCTTCGCCGCCGGGCGTGACGGGGGTTTTCGGAAGCCACGTGGTGGCGGTAGATACGGCGAGCGGAGCAGTAGTGGGGGCAACCATCGGCGGATGGAGTTGCATTGCGCCCGGGCCGGCGCAGTTTGATGGGACATATGAAATCGATGGACTGGCTGTGGGACACAACTACACGGTTTATGCGGAAGCGCTGAATGGAGCGGTGGATTCCTCGTCGATCAGCAATGCCATTGTTCCGTTGTGCCGAAATTCTACGACGGATGCAGGGTGGCCGCCGCTGCAAGGATGCGTTGTGCCGCCGGTGAATATCAGTTTCACAGCGCGGACGCGGCCGGGGCCTTGAAGCACGGTTTTCAGTTTTCAGTCTTAAGTCTTAAGTCTTCAGTTTTAAGTTTTCAGGTACTTAGTGCTCGGAACTCGCTAAAGGATGCGATTTAGGCTCTCAAAGGCCCTTCATCCGATGAGGCGAAGTTGCAAAAGCGAGGAGGATGGGGTTCAGGCGAATTCCGCTCGCTTGTGGGGAATGAGCCAGCCACCGCCGAAGAGGAGGCCGGGACCGAGCGATGCGAGGAAGATGGGCTGGCGGGCGGCATATGGCAGCTTTGATGCATTTTGCAGGGCCTGGTGAAGGGCCGCGCCGCAAGTGGAGGAGCCGAGATTGCCGGCGGTTTGCGCGATGGGAGGAAACTTGTCGGGGGCGACACCGCACTGTTTTGCAAGAAGTGTGACGAGGCGCGGGTTGGGCTGGTGAGTCGCGAAAGCACCCACGGCAGAACTAGTGATTCCGCTGCGGAGTTCGACCGCGGCGATAACTTTTTCCATGCGGGTGATGGCCGCGCGGGACAGGGCTTCGCCGTCGAATGTCACGTCGAGGCCGCCGTCTTTCCTGCCGCTGACCTGGATGGCAGCGGCGTATTGGCCGGCGCAGCCGAAAAGAAAATCACCCAGGCGGTAGCCTTCACCGATGTCGCCGTCTGCGCGGCGGAGGAGGAATGCGCTGGCTCCATCGCCGAAAAGGCCGCCGAATTCGCCGTCGACGCGGCCGGGAATCAGGGTGCGGCTGTGGACGTCGGCGGTGATCACGGCTACAAGTTGCGCTTGCCCCGAACCAAGGAAGGCCTGCGCGACGGCGAGCGCGTTGAGCAGTCCAAGGCAGGCGCCGCCCACGTCGAGCGCGGCACAATCTTCGCGGAGGAGCAAACGGGAATGCAACTGGGCCGAGAGCGAGGGGAAGACGTGGTGCGTCTCGCTGGTGACGATGATGCAGTCGAGTTGGTGGGCTCCGCAGGCGGCAGCGCATAAGGCTTCTTGCGTGGCGCGCGTGCCAAGGGTGAGTTCGTTCTCTCCTTCGGCGACGTAGCAGAGCGATTCGATTCCGGCGCGGCTGCGCAGCTTGCCAGCGGGCATTCCATACTTGCAATCTACTTCTTCCGAAGGAATGTTGCGGGAACCCAGTGCGGCAGATGATCCGGTGATGACGGCCGGCGACAAACTTCGGGGACTCAATCGGGAGGTGATATGGCTTTTCAGCTGAGGAGCAGGAGAGTTGGAACTTTGCAAGGCAGTTAGAATGGCGGCGAAGCTTGCGGAATGATTGTTGAGGCTGGAGCCGAGATCGCCGGCGCCGCTTGCGGATTCGACAGTGCGGAGAAAACCTACCCAGCCCATGGAATCAAGAGTCCCGGTCTCGATCAAGTCCACGTCATCGGCGGGGACGGGGACGGAAGGACCGGCCTCGCGGAGGAAACATTCTTCGACGAGACGGCGAAGAGAATTTTCTTGCTCAGGCGAAGCGTTACGGGGCTGTGTCATTAAAACTCCTGGAGCCATTCCGACCTGGGTAGGGGGAACAAAGTATCGAGCATCAGCCAGCAGAGATCGTGAAACGGGCGCGTGAGGCCGAGCCGGATGAAGTGATGCGGGCAAGACATGACCTTGTAGTGAAAATGGGAATTCAAAAAGCGCTCGAGGCGAGCGGTACGATTGGCGCCGCGACCTTCGGCAAGAGCGGCGTCGATGAAGTCGCGCCAGTCGTGATCGACAACGGGAAGGTCGCGCAGGACTTCGCCTGAGGGGAGAGCTAGGGTGGCGCGAAGTTCGTTGGCGCAAAGCTCGAGGCGGAGATTTTGGGTTTCGCAGCCGCAGATGGAACGCTGGGCCTCGTGCGGATGGGCATAAAGGCCGCTGCCTTTCTTGTTTTCGTGGATAGAGCATCCGAAAAGATCGGGCAGGGAGTGTGCCAGTTCGGACTTGCGAAGATAGAGGACGGTTTCAGGTTCCGGAACGGTGCTGATCCTTGTGAAGCCGCGGGTGGAAACGCGGTCTTCGACATGAGGCTTGGCGCCAGGAAAAGGTGTGAGGGCGCATTCGAGGATGTCGCCACGATGATGAGGGAAGTGCTGCCAGCCGTTGGAGAAGGAAGGCACGGGGCGGATGGATTGAATCTTGTCGTTCTCGTGCTGAAGGCCGATGACGCAGAAAGCCGGGCCCATGCGTGTGATTTCCGTGATGAGAAGTTTACTCATGGTGTTGCGCTTCGCTTTCTCTGCCGCGGCTTGGCGAGTTTTGCGCGCGTGGAAATCAGGTGGCGAATTTCGACTACGTGGCCTTCGCTGCGCCAACGCGTAGCGAGGAGATCGGCAACGAGACGGCGATGGCATTTTTCCGGACCGGGCTCGGAACACAGCAGGGCAAGATTGGAAGGCCAGCTTGCAGTGTCCAGCGTTTCCGGAACGTGGCGAGCTTTCATGAGGGTGAGGAAGCCAATTTCGTACGCAGGCCAGTCTTTCGTCTTGCGATAGGTCTTGAGAAGCTCAGGAGTGGGTGCGAGAAGCGGTTCGTGGATGTAAGAGATTCGGGAGATTTTTTCGAGGAAATAGGCGAGATCGGGATGCTTGGCGAAGCCGGAAAGTTGGCCGCCGCGGTGCTGGCGAATGTCGATGAGCCGCTCGACTCGTGCTTCCTCGAGGAGGGCAAAAAAATCTTTCGCTGTTTTTCCAGCGAAGCCGATAGTGCAAAGGAGATAGTGCATGGGTTTCAAAAATACTCGATGGCTTCCGGGGAAGTGCGGAAGGCGAATTCCCTGGCCTGACGCCGCAGAGCATCTTCCAAAGCGGGGCCGCGCTCGGCAACAAAGAGCGCGATGCTGGTAAAAGCGGCACCGCCATGTAGTTCGAGCAATCGATCTTCGGCGTCGCTCTGCGACTCCAGGATGCCGCTGCGGCGGATGTGCACGGGCAGGACGCCGCGCTCGACGAGCGCAGGGCAGATCATGAGGAAGCGGTGGCATTGGAGAGGGTCTTCTTCGGCGCACATGAGAGCGATGCTGGCGGAGTGTGAGAATTGCAGAAGGTGATCGATGCCGGCGGAAAAATCCGGGGACTTGCGGCGGGCGAAGTAATCGACCTGGCCATCAGACTGGTAAGCGCGCGGATCCTCCGGCCGTCCGCCGAGAGATTCTCCCAGAAATTGATATTGGATTTTGGCCAGGCTTGCTGCGGCTTCCAAAGGCTCGCGATTGAATTGAGGGAAACGGAAGCTGCCGGGGCGGCTACGGACATCGCAGAGCGTTTCCACGCCATGGTGGACAAGGATGGCGAGAAAATCGCCAAGGTCAAGATTCGAATGGCCGATGGTATAGAGGCCATCGCGAGTAGCGTTTGATGACGTCATGGAAAAGGCACTCTGGGGGGGCCAATTGCTATTCTGCCGAAAGGCGGCCGGTGCGGCAAGTGCGGGATGCCCGGAGGAGGTTGCCATTTTGCAGGCCCGGCTGAACAGGTGGGGCGGCGCAAAATGGGGTTCATGCTAAGGTAAAAAGACGCCCCGCTCCGGAGCGGATGCGTGCTGCATTCTGCAAACGGTAAGAACCGGTTTGCTAGATCCTCGTCGGGACTGACGGCAAGACATGTTTGCGAAAGAACTTCCTCAATTGATCGGGATCTTCGCGCTGCTGCTTCTATGTGTGTTGAATGCAGAGGCGCAGCGGGCGCGCGGTGAACTGCACATCGAGGTGCATGATCCGCAGGGCGCGGCGGTTGCTCCATCGGGGGAACTGGTCAGCGAAGCGAATCAGTTTCGAAGAACGTTTGTGACGGCGACGGACGGGCACTACGTTGCGCAGGACCTACCCTTTGGCGTTTACCGGCTAAGTTTGCACGCGGAAGGATTCGCGCCCTGGAGGAATTTGATCGAGATTCGTTCAGAAGTACCGGTGCGCGCTTCGATCACGCTGGGAGTTGCGCCAGTGACAACGCAGGTGCAAGTGAACGATTCGGCGACACTGGTAGATCAGAGCCGGGCGGGGGCGATTTATTCGGTGGGCCAGCAAGCGATTGAGGAGCAGCTTTCGGCACAGCCCGGGCGCGGACTGTCCGATCTGGTGAACGAACAGCCGGGGTGGCTCTATGAATCAAACGGCACTTTGCATCCGCGAGGGTCCGAATACGATGTGCAGTACGTTTTCGATGGGCTGCCGTTGACACAGAACCGCTCGCCGGCTTTCGCGCCGGCGTTTGATGCCGATGATGTCGAGTCCATGCGGGTGCTGACGGCGAGTTTTCCGGCGGAATATGGACGAAAGCTCGGCGGCATCATTGAAGTCACGACTTCGAAGGATGCGCCGAGCGGGCTGCACGGGCAGTTCGATGCGGAGGGCGGCAGTTTCTCCACGGTGCACGGTTCCGCGGCGCTTTCCTACAGCGCGGGCAAGAATCGATTTTCGGCGAGCGGCAACGGTTTTCATACGGATCGTTACCTGGACCCGCCGGTGCTGGAGAATTTTACGAATCGCGCCAGCGCAGGCGGGTTTTCGGCGTCGTACGAGAGGGACTTTTCGGATAGAGATCGGCTGCGAATTTCCGTGATACATAATGAAGTGCGTTTCCTGGTTCCGAATGAGTTGGTGCAACAGGATGCGCTGCAGCGGCAGGACATCACGAACAGGGAGACCACCGGGCAAGTCTATTTCCAACACACCATCTCTCCTAGCCTGTTTCTTAGTTTTTCCGGCAGCGTGCGGGACGCCAGCGCGACGCTGACATCGAATCCCTCCTCCACTCCGGTAATCGTCTCGCAGGAACGCGGTTATCGCGAAGGCTACGTTCGCGGGGACATCGCGGGGCATCACGGACATCACGACTGGAAGGCCGGGGTGGACAGCATCTTCAGCGCCGTACACGAAGCGCTGCAATATGCCATCACGGATCCGTCACAATTCGATCCGGGCACACAAACGCCGTTTCAGTTTGCCGATCGCCGCTGGGATGTTGAGCCATCGGTGTACGTGCAAGACCAATGGCATCGCGGCAATTGGAACGTCAGCGCGGGAGTGCGTTTCGATCATTACGGATTGGTGGTGCGGGAATCGGCATGGAGCCCACGACTGGGAGTTTCGCGTTATGTCCAGTCGTTAAGCCTGCTGGTTCACGCGTCTTACGACCGCGTGTTCCAGACACCGGCGATGGAAAATCTGCTGCTGGCAAGCTCGCCGCAATTGGTGGCCATCGAGCCGGTGGTGTTGCGGCTGCCGGTGCGTCCCGCGCGAGGGAATTACTATGAGGCGGGCATTACGAAATCGTTTCTCGGGAAACTGCGGCTGGATGCCAACGTGTTCCGGCGCGATTTTCATAATTACTCCGACGACGACGTGCTGCTGGACACGGGGGTAAGTTTTCCGATCGCATTTGCGAAGGCGCGGATTGCAGGTGAGGAAGTGCAACTGGCAGTGCCGCGATGGGGCCGCTTCTCCGGCTATTTGAGCTACGCGAATCAATCCGGTATCGGACAGGGACCGATCACGGGCGGGCTGTTTCTCGGCGATGACGCAGCCAATGCGCTGACGGACACAAGCAAGTTTGCAGTTTCACAGGATCAGCGGAATACGGCGAGGGCGCGCGTTCGTTTCCAGGCGGAGCGGCGGGTTTGGCTTGCCATGGGCGCGCAGTATGGAAGCGGATTGCCAGCGGATACCGGCGGAGCGGATTCGAACACGCTGATTGGGCAGTTTGGGGCCGCCATCGTGAGCCGTGTGAATTTGCAGCGGGGACGAGTGCGGCCGAATTTTTCGCTGGATGCCGCGGCAGGAGCGGAGCTATTTCACAGAGAACAGCGCAGCGCGGCGATACAAGTCCAAGTGGCAAATCTGACAGACCGTCTGAATGTGCTTAATTTCCAGAGTTTATTCTCAGGGACCGCAGTGGCAGCGCCTCGTGCCGTATCTGCGCGGCTGAAGTTCACCTTTTGAGGCCGTCCGACCTGCATTGAATTCTTGCGCAGCTAACAACAAATCGTTCAAGAGTCTTTGGGTTCGCCGGCGATCTGGCGCTGGACTTGCTCTCGGAATTCGAGCGGACGAGCAATCTGGGGAAAGACTTCGGGCGTGCCGCCAGTGCCGCGCACGATGACGGTTCCGTAGCCCAAGATTCTGCCTAGAGCTGGCTCTTCTACGGCGATGCTTTCTATTCTTTGCAGCAACAGCTCAATGGTGCGGCGATCGGCGAGGCCTGACTTCACGATAACTCTCTTGTTGGTGACGGCCATTTCCGTGGCGTTGCGGCGCACCAGACCAATTCCGAAAAAGATCGCCGCCACAACAAGACATCCGACGCCCGCCCATCGCAGCGGAGCGGCAACAGACGCTTCGCCGCCTTTTATGGAACTCCACGGCGTGAGTAGCAGGCTCAAACCAACGAACGCAAGGACTGCGGCGATCAACGCATGCCCGACCATGACGATCCAGTGCAGGCGGGTTTCATACTTCACGGTTTCGCCGGCGATGAGATGCTGTTCGGCGTAGCTCAAATAGGCTCCTTGAAAAGGGCTTTGAAGAAATTCGCGAGCGGAAACTGCCGTAGATGTTAGCTGGGGGGCGCAGCTTGTCAAATGTCGTCCGGCACAGAACGGAAAACTGAGAATCAGTTGGTAGCGCTAACGGGAATCGAACCCGTATTTTAGCCTTGAAAGGGCTACGTGCTAACCGTTGCACCATAGCGCCACACGCGATGCGGTTACGACCTTATTAGAATACGGGAATTCCGCAGGAGTCACAAGCAGACTGAAGCGCTCGAAAGAATCCCGCCTCAGCTTTGGCGATCCTGGAATTCTTCGTGCCAGGCCATTTGGATGGCCTCGAGCTTCGATTCATTGGAAGCCGCGGGATCGCCGGAAAAGCCGGGGAGTTCGGTGATCCACTTGTGCATGTCGGTGAAGCGGACAGTAAGTGGATCGAGATCCGGATATTTATCGGCCAGACCGATGGCGATATCTTCGAGATTGTCCCACGTGAATGTCGGCGGCATATTGTTCCTCAGTGATCGGCTTCCTTGGCGTAATTTTTGTTCCAGTCGGGAATCTCGACGACGATGTCGGTGGTGCCGTCGGGCACGGCCTGGCAGCCCAGGCGGGATTTGGGCGTTATGCCGGGGGCCATGTCCAGTTCGTCGAGTTCGGCGTCAGTAGCTTCGTTGCAGGACTCGAGCCCTTCCCTGAAGATGACATGGCAGGTGGAGCAGGCGCAGACGCCGCCGCAGGCGTGGTCCAGGCCAGCTTTGATGCCTTCGGAAATGTCGAGAATACTGCCGGGCAAGCCGTTGTGGCCGTAAGGCACTTTGTCCGGATCGACTTCGATGGTTTTGCCGCTGGGAAGAAATGTGACTTTGTATTTCTTCGTGGCGGGCTTGTATTTGACTTCTTCGATGTACGGATTGCTTCCGCCCATATTAATTCTCCCAAAACAAAAACTTAAACTTCCGCGAGCTTGCGGCCTTCGAGGGCTGTGGAAACCGCGGAGTTCATTAGCAACTCCGCTAGATGTTCTGTTGCGTGATTCAGCTCGTCGATGCGCTTGCGAATGAGTTTGTAGTCGCTTCCGGCGGCGGCATCTTTCAGCGCAGCGACGCTCGACGCGATCTTCGCGCCTTCTTCGGCGGAGAGGGAAGCAACTTGTGGATTTGCCAGCGCTTTCGCGGTCGCCGTCAAGATGGTTTCGGATTCAGTGCGCGCTTCGATCAGCTGGCGCTCGGCAAAATCCTGTTCGGCGTATTCGATGGATTCCTCGAGCATGCGCTCGATTTCGGAATCGTTGATGCCGTAGCTTGGCTGAACTTCGATGGAATGGCCTTCGCCGGTGCGCATGTCTTTCGCGGCAACTTGCAAAATGCCGTTGGCGTCGATGAGGAATTTGACTTCGATGCGCGGCAAGCCGGCGGGCGCTGGCGGCACGCGCAGCGCGAAACGCGCGAGCGAGCGGCAGTCTTTCGCGAGTTCGCGCTCGCCCTGCAAAACGTGAATGTCGATGCCCGTCTGGCTGTCGACTCCGGTGGTATAGAGTTCCTGGGCGCTCGCGGGAATCGTGGAGTTGCGCGGGATGATTTTGGCGACGGCGCCGCCGTACGTCTCAATGCCCAATGAAAGCGGCGTGACGTCGAGGAGCAGCATGTTTTTCACGCCGCGATCGAGAATGTTGGCTTGAACGGCGGCTCCCAGCGCGACGACTTCGTCAGGATTCAATTCCGTGTGCGGCTTACGATCGAAGAACTCTTGAACGGTGCGGCGAATGAGCGGCGTGCGCGTAGTGCCGCCGACGAGAACAACTTCCTCGATGTCGGCAGGCTTGAGTTGTGCGTCATCGAGGGCTTGTTTGACCGGCGCCATCGTGCGTTCGACGATCGGAAGAATTGAGGTCTCAAATGATTCCCGGAACAGCGCGGTTCTATGAATACCGTGCATCACTCCTTGTGGCAGCGGCAACGAAATGACAGCATAGTCTTTTTCGGAGAGCTCGTGTTTAGCCGCGATGAATGCCTTGCGCAGCTCTTGTACAAATTCCGGATACTTCGCGATGTCGAACATATGAAAATCCATCGCTTCCTGCTGCAAGTGTTGCAAGAGCAGATTATCGATGTCGTCGCCGCCCAGATGCGTGTCGCCATTCGTGGAAAGGACCTGGAAGATATCGCCGTCAGTCGTGGAAATGAGCTTGAGGACGGAGATGTCGAAGGTGCCGCCGCCGAGATCGTAGACAGCAACTTTGCCGCGCTGCTTTTCGTGCAAACCATAGGCGAGAGCGGCGGCTGTCGGTTCGTTGACGAGGCGGGGAACTTCGAGGCCGGCGATTTTGCCGGCGTCCTTGGTGGCCTGGCGCTGGGCGTCGTTGAAATACGCAGGCACGGTGATAACGGCACGATCCACGGGTTCACCGAAGAAGGCTTCGGCCCAGTTTTTCAGTTCGCGAAGAATGAAGGCGGAGATTTCTGGTGGTGTGAAGATTTTTTCGCCCAGCATCACGCGGATAACATTCTTGCTTGCCGGATCGATTCGGAACGGAAAAAGCTTCAGCTCGCTTTGGATGTCGGCGGGACCCCGGCCCATGAGACGCTTCACGGAATAGATGGTGCGTTCGGGCTGCGTGAGAAGTCGGCGCCGCGCCGCTTCGCCGACGATGATGCTGCCGTCGGGATCGAGGCTCACAACCGAGGGACACAGCGTCGAGCCGTAGGGGCCCGGGATACATTTCGGCTGGCCCGTCGCCGCTTCAGTGTATGCGACGAGACTGTTGGTGGTGCCGAGGTCGATTCCTACAATGCGTCCCATGTCCGTGTTCAGTTCTCAGTTTTCAGCTGCCAGTAAAAAAATCACAAACCAACTATTGCGTTACTGCAATTCCTTTTGGACGTTAGTGACCAAATTCCGGATGTAAGAGCGGCGATTCAGCAGCTCGTTCAGCCGCGCCATGATTTTCTTGCGCGCGACGACGTCGCCATCGAGGACGGTGTCCCACTCGCGCGCGGTGGCTTGAAGTTGCGCGTCGACTTCTCCGAGCTTCTCTTGAAAATTTTTCTCCGCCGCTTGCAGACGAGACTTCAGGCCCGAGACATCGCCTTCCGAAGCCTCGGCTTCGCGTAGTTCGTCGAGCGATTCGTTCAGCTCGAAGACTTCCTCGAGCAGCTCCGGCGGAGCCTGCTGCTTGTGCTCGCCTTCCTTGCGGGCGCCTTCGATGCCCAGGAGATATTCGACGCGGCCGACGGGGTCGCGCAGCGTACGATAGGCATCGTTCAATTCCGAGCTGCGCTTAAGAGATAGCTCGCGCTCCAGCTCCGTAGCATTCACAAAATTGTCGGGGTGTAGCTTCCAGCTCAGCTGCAGGAATTTCTTTTCGAGGCCGTCCATTTCGATCCACAACTTCTTGGGCATCTCGAAGAGCGCAAAATAGTCGAGCGACTGCGGAATCTGCTGGAGCTTGCCGCAGCCGGAGCAGAAATGCGTGCCCAGCGTGCGTTCGTGGCAGTTCCAGCAGACGAGAAGCGGATTCGTAGATGTCGGGGCGGTACTCATAAATGGTTGTTACTGAAATCCCTCCCAGAAGGCACAAAAAAAGTGGCTGGCGGGTGCGGCTGCCAACCACTTGTCAGGCTCGCCGGCGCCAAGATGCGCGGCGCACAGGCTGAAGCCTGTGCTACTTAGGCCGTAAAAGAGCTGCCGCAGCCGCAATTCCGCGCCGCGTTGGGATTCTGGAAAACGAATCCCTGGCGCATGAGCGTTTCTTCGTACTCGAGCGTCGTGCCGTTCAGATACAAGAAGCTTTTCGGATCGACAAAGAGGCGCGCGCCGTGTTCTTCGAAAATCTTGTCACGGTCGCGTGCCTGAGTGTCCAACCGCATAGCGTAGGACAATCCGGAGCAGCCGCCGCCCTGAACGCCAACGCGCAGTCCGCCCTGTTCCGGCGAGACTCCGTCCTTTTCGAGCAGTGCGCGAATTTTTTTCGCGGCGCGCTCGGTCAGGTGAATCTTCGCAATATTTGGACTTGCGACTTCTGTTGCCATAACGTTTTGCCCCTGAAGCGGAATCCCGCTCAGTGCGAAGCCTTCTCGGCGACCGGCACTTCGACGCCGTGCTTCTTCTTCCAGTCGCCGATGGCGGCCTTGATGGCATCTTCCGCAAGCACGGAGCAGTGAATCTTCACCGGCGGTAGCGAAAGCTCGCGCACGATGTCCGTGTTTTTGATGGAGAGCGCCTCTTCGACCGTCTTGCCCTTCACCCACTCGGTGGCGAGCGAGGAGCTGGCGATGGCCGAGCCGCAACCGAAGGTCTTGAACTTGGCTTCTTCGATGATTTGCGTCTCGGGATTGATCTTCATCTGCAGCTTCATGACGTCGCCGCATTCCGGCGCGCCGACGAGACCCGTACCGACGTTGGGATCTTCCTTCGGGAGGCTGCCGACGTTGCGGGGATTATTGTAATGTTCAACCACTTTATCGCTGTATGCCATTAGCCGTTGCTCCTTGCCAGATTGACGAGATTGCCGAAACCCGCGCTCTTCACCGCTTTGTCCGTGAGCGAAACGTTGGGCACGGATGCCGAACGGCCCGCGGTCAATTGACGAAGAGCGTCCTTGATGAATTCCGCGCCGACGCCCAGCAGCTTAAGAAAAGCGCGGACCTGCTGTAGCTCATGGAAAGAGCGCTCGCCAGCGACGGCGGCCTCTTCTCCTTCTCCGCCGTAGGGCACAAACGTGACGCGGAAAGCCGCGCCGGTGCCGCCGATGGAGCGATGAATGCGAATTGTACCTTCGTTTGCCATGTTGTCTCTTTCAGTTTTTTAGGCTGTCTGCCATTTCATTTTAGAAATATCGATTCCCTCTTTGGCCATTTCGTAGAGCGGGGAGAGCTCTCGCAGCTTGGTGACGACCTGCACCATCTTGTCGATGACGTAGTCGACCTCCTCCTGCGTGTTGAAGCGCCCCAGGCCGAAGCGGATCGAGGTGTGGGCGAGGTCTTCGCCGACTCCTAATGCTTTGAGTACGTAGCTGGGTTCGAGGGTTGCCGAGGTACAGGCAGAACCGCTCGAAACCGCGATATCGTTGATGCCCATGAGCAGCGATTCGCCTTCGACATAGGCAAAGCTCATGTTCAGGTTATTCGGCAAACGGTGCTCCATCGAGCCGTTGATGAAAACTTCGTCCAGCTTGGCTTCCAGGCCCTTGCGGAGACGCTCACGGAGCGCAAGCAAGCGAGCACCCTCTTCGGGCATTTCCTTTTGGGCGATTTCGCAAGCCTTGCCCAGGCCCACGATGCCGGTCACGTTCAGCGTGCCCGAGCGCATGCCGCGCTCGTGGCCGCCGCCGTCGATAATGGCGGAAAGCTGCACGCGCGGATTGCGGCGGCGAACGTAGAGAGCGCCAACGCCCTTTGGGCCATAAATCTTGTGGCCGCTGATGGCCAGCAGGTCGATGTTGTCTTTCTGGACGTCAACCGGAACTTTGCCGACGGCTTGCACGCCATCGACGGCGAAGAAAATGCCGTGTTCCTTGGCGAGCTTGCCGATTTCGGCGATTGGATTGATCACGCCAATTTCGTTATTGGCGTACATGATGGTGATCAAAATCGTTGTCGGCTTAATCGCCGCTTTCAAAGCATCGAGGCTGACGCGGCCGTCGCGCTGCACCGGCAGATAGGTGACTTCGAAGCCGTGCTTCTCGAGGTTTTTGCAGGTATCCAGCACGGCTTTGTGCTCGATAGCCTGGGTGATGATGTGATTGCCCTTTTCGCGGAACATCTCCGCGACGCCCTTGATCATCAGGTTGTCGGATTCGGTGGCGCCGCTGGTGAAAATGATCTCCTTCGGCGTGGCGTTAATCAGCGAAGCAATCTGCTGGCGCGCGGTTTCGACGGCTTCTTCGCCGGCCCAGCCGAACGAATGGTTGCGGCTCGCGGCGTTGCCGAATTTTTCGGTGAAATACGGCAGCATCGCTTCGACGACGCGCGGATCGACCGGCGTAGTCGCGTGATTGTCCATGTAAATCGGCAGCTTGACAGCCATGTTCCCTCTCTCCTAAAACTAAGCGCGCAGCGCGACCAGCGCGGGTTCCTGCGCTTCTTCGCTCATTTGAGCGATTGTCACCGTGCTCAAAACAGTCAGAATACTTTCGTTCACGCGGCGCAACGGCTCGCGAACCGAACACTTCTCCGTGGCGTCACAATTCCCGTGGCTTGTCACACACGAGGTGATCAGCACGGGCCCATCGATGGCGGTAATCACATCGAGTGCGCTGATCTGCCCAGGCTCCTTGGCCAACTGATAGCCACCGCTGGAACCATGCTTCGCAGCTACGAGCGAATGATGCGCCAGCTTTTGCAGCACTTTAGCCATCAGCGTCCCGGAAATGCCATACTCTTCCGCAATTTCATTGGCGCTACAAGCGTGTTGCTGGCGGTGCATTGCCAGGTGCTTGACGGCAATCAACCCGTAGTCGGCCTTTTTCGATAGCTTAAACATCGAACTCGTGTCTTTCTAAGATGCGACGGAATATACGACTGATTCAGTCGCAGTTGAATTCTAACCCCAAACGCTTGTCAAAGTCAACTCGAACATCTGTTCAGTCTCAAGATAAAGCCTGTATTTCGTGTTACTTATAGTAAGACTGCTTTAGTCCTGTATCCCTCTCCTTTGCGGCGCTTGATAGCATGGTGCATTCAATGGGGCAAAGCATACTGTAGGCGGCAATCAGCCGAATCTCCTGAGGCACGTGATAGCCTAGCCCTTTGATGAAGGAGAGGGGTGACGGGACACATGGCGAGATTAAACTACTTGAAACACTTTCATGCCGTAGCATTCGTCTACGCGAGTCTCTGTGTGCAAGAGCAGGCTCGGGCTCAAGCACCAGCCCAGACCTTCGTGCTCGTCGGCGCGGGCGACATTGCCAGTTGCAAGAATCCGGAGGGCGCACAGGCAACTGCGAAGCTGATCGAACAAATTCCCGGAACAGTCTTCGCCGCGGGCGACTTGGCCTACGAGAACGGAAGCGCGGCAGAGTTCAAGAATTGCTATGGGCCAACCTGGGGGCGGTTTAGGGACCGGACTAAGCCGGCGCTTGGGAATCACGAGTACGTCGATCCGATGGCTCACGCCTATTTTGAGTATTGGGGCGTCAAAGCCGGGCCCGTGGGCAAGGGCTACTACAGTTTTGACCTGGGGGGCTGGCACATCGTGGTGCTGAATACCAATTGCTACGTCAGGGAATTGGGCGGTTGCGGCCAAGGCTCACCCCAAGAGAAATGGCTGAAAGAGGACCTTGCGCAGCATCCTGAGGCTTGCATCATCGCCTACGGACACCACGCGCTATTCAGCAGCGGCATCTCCAAGAAACATGCCGTGCATCCCGAGCTGAAAGTTCTGTGGCAAGACCTTTACGCGGCTCGCGCGGATTTGGTTCTTGCGGGACATGAACACTCTTACGAGCGGTTCGCAGCGCAGGATCCGGACGGCAAGGCCGATCCGGGGCAGGGAATCCGTGAAATTGTGGTTGGGACCGGCGGGCGCAGCCATGATCTGCTCGGATTCGCCGCCGCGAACAGTGAAGTGCGCGACTGGCGCACCTACGGGGTGCTGAAACTGACGCTGGCACCCGGCAAATACACTTGGGAATTCATCCCGGAAGAAGGTAAGGAGTTTCGCGACTCAGGAAGCGGTATATGCCACAACCATCCAAAAACGGTGAATTAGGATTCACTCCGTGAGAAGCGGGCGCAACCCCGCCCAGAATACTACGGCTTGGCCGCAAAGCACGCTCCGCCCGCAACAGCGGCTTCCACTAGCTTTTGCACCGCGGGTGCCGGCATAAGCAGCAGCTGTGCTTTCGGTTTCTTCGCTTGCTCAATCACGGCGAGTTGTTGCGATTTCCACGCATCGGAAGCTGGTTGTCCTTGGGCAATGGCGTCGAGAGAAGCAAGCCCGGCTGCGCCAAGAGCGGCGAGATCCTGCGAAGTGGCCGCCACCTCTCTGACCAAGTACGAGCGCTGTTCGAGAGCCTTTAGCTTTGCGTCATTGTCGCGCCATAGCGTGAACTGCATGCGAAGCTGCGCTTCGCTGCGCGCATCGTGGCATGCTGCCCCAGCGAATTGATCGACTTCTCCTCCGAAGTGACGCGCCCCAAGGAATTGATCGACCAGTTCGCCAAAATGCCGACCGGCATTGCTTTCGAGGGGCACGGCATCGACCACGCGATTCATCGGCGTGGCGCTGGTCGGCTCCGCCGGCGCCAGCGGCTCGCGTGTGTAATCCTTGACGGGTTCGACCAGGTCAGTGAGCGTGCGCAACGCCGCATGCTCCTCGGGTGAAGCTGCACCAGCGATGCGCTGGATCATCTTGCGGTAATAGGTTTTATGCGTGAGGCCGAGCCATTCCAGGCGCGCGCTGATGAAATCCAGACGCACGTACATCGAAGCGGGATCGCGGACTTCCTGTGGCGACCAGAAGCGCTCGGCGATAGCAGCGTTCCTCGGCCAGATGCGCGAATCGATATTTTCAGGATTCACGTACTCCGCCCACATGCAGGATTCGCCTCCAAGAACGCGCTGTTTTTCTTCCGGCGAAAGATTCGCTGCGTCGCCGCTCATGGGATCCACCGCATAGTGGCGCGCCGCGGGCCAGCCCAAATCCAGGTAGTAGCCGTTCGATAGAATGCTGCGATAGCCTTGCTTGGCTGCCTGCGCCAGCGAAGCTTGTCCGCGCCAGGATTGAATCACGATGTCTTTTGGCACTCCCGGCACCAGCACTTCGTCCCAGCCGACCACAGTTTTTCCGTGTTTGACTACCAGCTTCTGCACGCGCCCGCTGAAATAGGCCTGCAGGGCGTCGTTGTTCTTCAGGTCATGTTCTTTCTTGAAGGCCTGAATCTTCGGGTTGGCGTCCCACTCCTTGCCATTCACTTCGTCGCCGCCAATGTGGAAGAAGTGGTCGGGGAAACTTTTAGCCATCTCGCCAATCAATTCGTCGAGAAACTTGTAAACTTTTTCGTTCGTTGGGTCCATCGCCGGATCGAAAATTCCCCACCGGCGCTCGATTTCGTAAGGGCCTTTTCCGCTGGCCAGCTCCGGATGTCCCACAAACCACGCGGTGCTGTGGCCGGGCATGTCAAACTCCGGGACCACACGAATGCCGCGATCGCGCGCGTATGCGATCAAGTCGCGAACTTCATCCTGCGTGTAGTAGAGGTTGTCGGAACCCAATTCGTGGAGCTTCGGAAATTTTTTGCTTTCGATGCGAAAACCCTGGTTTTCCGAGAGATGCCAGTGGAAAACGTTCATCTTTACGGCTTCCATACCATCAAGATTTCGCTTGATGACGTCGAGCGGAGTGAAGTGGCGCGCGGAATCGATCATCAAGCCCCGCCAGGGGAAACGCGGCTTGTCCTGCACGGTGACGGAGAGAGCGGCAAAACCGTCTGGCGACACCTCCACGAGTTGAAGAAAGGTTTGCAGACCATGCATCGTGCCAAGCGGCGTCGGCGCGGCAAGCTTCGCACCGGAAGCATTGATTTCCAGAACGTACGATTCGTCCTCGCCGACTTCTTGTACTTCTTTGCTGGCGTGTTCGGTCTGGATGAGCAGGCTAGCTTTCGGGCCCTTGGTGCCCTTTAGGGCGATTGGCAACGCCGTTTGACGAGCCAGTTGCCGTAGAAACCGCTCGACAGAGCGATCGAGACGGGGGTCCAAGTATCCGGTGAGGGCCGCGGAGAAAGAAGAATCCACGCGCAGGCTTCCGCTTCCAGCCTGAACGCTTGCGGGCACGGGAATGAGATTCAATACGGGTTGTTGTGCTGCGGTCATCGTGGGAAGCAAAAAAACTCCAAAAACCAGTATGCCAAGACCTTGCAACCCGGACTTGTAATCCATTTTCCGACAACCCTCCAAAGGGACTGAGACGACCTAAGAATAGCTGCTATGTAGCACCAGCTTTGGCATACTGTCATAACTTGAGCATCCTGCGAAGGGGATTCATCCATTCAGAAGGAAGAGGCCAGATTGGCTTCTTCTCAGTTTAGAAAGCCTAGATTTTGCGGCCTGGGTTAGAATAGCCAAATCAGTGTCGCGCGTCTGAGCACACGATGAAAACGTCCATCGCCATCTATCCAGGTTCCTTCGATCCGGTCACCAACGGCCACCTCGACCTGATCGAGCGTGGCGAGAAGATGTTTGACCTGTTGATCGTGGCTGTGCTGCGAAATACGGAAAAACAGCCGCTATTCACCGTTCCCGAACGAGTGGAAATGTTGCGTGAAGTCACCAAGCAATGGCCTTCGGTGGAAGTGGACGTGTTCGACGGCTTGCTGGTTGACTATGCGCGCAAGCGGCACGCCGGAGTGATTCTGCGCGGCATCCGCGCCGTGTCCGATTACGAGTACGAACTGCAGATGGCGCTGATGAATCGCAAGCTCGAGCCGCGGCTGGAGACGGTGTTCATGCTGCCCGGCGAGCCGTACAGCTATTTGAGTTCGAAGCTGGTGCGGGAAATCGCGCAGCATGGCGCGCCTTTGACGGACTTGGTTCCCCCAGTCGTCGAGCAAAGGCTGCGCGCGAAGGTTTTGTAAGTGTAGATTGCAAGTGGAAATGTCCCACAAGGAGAAACGGTGCAACTAACGGATCGCATCAACCGCATACAAATCTCGCCGACGGCGGCAGTGATCGTTGAGGCGGAGAAACTCAAGTCGCGCGGAATCGACGTCGCGGACTTCGGCCCGGGCGAGCCGGACTTTCCCACGCCGGACCACATCAAGAAAGCGGCGATCAAGGCGATTGAAGAGAACAAATCGAAGTACACGCCAGCGGGCGGCATCATGCCACTGCGCGAGTCCATCTGCGCGTGGCATAAGCGGGAGCTCGGCTCGGCTTATGAAGCGAAAGAATGCGTGGTGAGCGTCGGCGGAAAACATTCCATCTTCAATGTGATGAGCGTGCTCGTGCAGCAGGGCGACGAAGTCATTATTCCCGCGCCGTATTGGGTGAGTTTTCCGGACATCGTGAAGTATGCCCACGGAACGCCGGTGTTTGTGGAAACGAAACCGGAAGATGGTTTCAGCGTGAAGGCCGCGGCCATCGAAAAAGCAATTACACCGAAGACAAAACTCCTGATTCTGAATTCGCCGAGCAATCCTACGGGCGGCGTCGTTCCCCCCGATGAGTACGAACGCATCCTCGCGGTCTGCAAAAAGCACAACGTCTGGTTGATGGGCGACGAGTGCTATTCGCACTTTACTTACGAACCGCACAAACCGTATTCAATCGCCAGCGCAGCGGGTTCGAAGGAAAACGTCATCATCATCGGCTCGGTTTCGAAAACCTTTGCGATGACTGGGTGGCGTATCGGCTACACGTTGGGTCCGGAAGCGCTGATTCAGGCTCTCGTCAAGCTGCAGAGCCAGTCCACTTCGAATGCAACATCCATCGCGCAATACGCCGCGCTCGAAGCCATGCGCGGATCGATGGAAACCGTGCCTTTGATGCTCGCGGAATACGCCAAGCGCAGAAAACGCATTGTGGAAGGATTGCGCGCCATCCCTGGTGTCAGCTGCGAATGGCCCGGCGGTGCGTTCTACGCCTTCCCGAATATTTCGGCGCATCTTGCGAGCGGTTCTGGCGGGCCAGCTTTGGCGAAGTCCTGCACGGAAATCACGAAAATGCTCTTGGACCGAGTGCAAGTCGCGGTCGTCCCCGGGGAAGCTTTTGGTGCTCCGGGCTATCTGCGACTTTCCTACGCCACATCCCTCGAACGCATCGACGAGGGCTTGCGGCGCCTAGGGCGTTTTTTCTCGCGCGCCGAAGCCGCCGCGTAATCGTGAGGCCAGAACCTTTTCGCATTGAACCTATCTTCTCTGAGCGTCTATGGGGCGCGCGTTCGCTTGGCCCCCTCTTCACCGAAATGCACGACCTCAAGCCGGCGATTGGCGAAGCCTGGCTGACTGGTCTTGTTTGCCGCATTGCTAACGGCCCGTTTGCCGGGCAGACTTTGGGCCAAGCCTGGAAAGAGATGACCGTCGGATGGCGTGGCTCGAAATTAGAGGGCATTACCGACTTTCCCCTCCTTCTGAAATTCATCTTCCCTACCGACAAACTTTCCATTCAGGTTCATCCCGATGACGCCTATGCCGCCGTACATGAGGCTGCTGCTGGAGGCAGGGGGAAGACTGAGATGTGGTACGTCGTTTCAGCGGAACCTGGCGCACGGTTGCTGGCCGGATTAAAACCAGGTGCGACAAGGGAAACAATACTTGCCGCGCTTGCCGATCACACACTCGAAGACCTACTACAATCGCACGAGGCTCATGCAGGCGATACCTTTTTCATTCCAGCGGGAATGCCACACACGATTGGACCCAAAATGGTCATTTGCGAAGTGCAGGAGTATTCTGACCTCACTTATCGCCTCTACGACTACGGCCGCGTGGATGCAGACGGCAAACCGCGCGAACTTCACATTGAAAAGGCCCTTGAAGTCATGAACTTCCACTCAGACACCGGCGGAAAAGTAGCGACTCGCGTGCGGGTCGTCCGTGACAAGAACGTTTGGGAAGACTTGGTTGACTGCCCCTACTTCTCCACATCGAGAATTGAAATTGACGAACGAATTCATTTCAATATGGTGCCGCGTAAGCAATTCGCGTTGTGGGTTTTTCTGGAAGGCGAAGGAAAGATTGGCTGGACTTCAGCTCCGCATGGGATGCACGGAAGCTCGTATGGGGGCGAATTCTCTTACAAACGGGGAGAATGTTGGTTTCTTCCTGCGGAGTTCAACAGCCATGGCTTCTACCCTAAGCAAAGAACATGCGTCATTACAGTTTCTCCTCGTAACCCAAAGTATGATTTAGAGAAGAGTAGTAATGCCGATTGAAAAGCTCACCGTTCACGCCGTGATTCTCGCTGGAGGTCGCGGCACGCGCTTCTGGCCGCGCAGCCGAACACGCACGCCGAAACAGCTCTTGAACATCGTAGGCAAGGACACGATGCTGCAGCAGACTGTCGCGCGGCTGCGCCCGTTGATTCGCCCCGATAGTATATGGACGGTCACGAATGCGGAACAAGCGGCGGCTGTGCGCAAACAAGTGCCGGCCGCGGCGCGCAAGCGCGTTCTGACAGAACCCACGGGACGCAACACCGCCGCGGCGATCGCGCTGGCGGCAATTCATGTACGCCATGCAGCAGGCGGCGACGCGTTAATGGCCGTCCTCCCCGCTGACCACTTCATCGAACTGGACAAGAAATATCGGGAGATCGTAAGCGCCGCTCTCGACGTCGCTCGCCATCCCGGCCGCATGGTCGTCCTCGGCATTCCTCCCACGCGGCCGGAAACGGGATTCGGCTACGTTGAACGCATGAGTGAATCGATCGGCACCACAGGCTTCCCCGTTTTCCCGGTGTTGCGTTTTACTGAAAAACCGGAACTGAAGCTCGCGCAAGAATACGTCGCCGCCGGGAACTACCACTGGAACGCGGGGATGTTTTTCTGGCGCGTCTCCACGTTCCTCGAAAATCTCAAGAAATATCTGCCGAAAACATATGCGGCCCTGGAAAGACTTGCGGCTTCCATCGGAACGCGCGTATACGAACGCAAGCTGCGGGCCGTCTATCCAAAGCTCGAAAATATTTCCGTGGACTACGCGGTCCTCGAACCTGCCACTCGGGCGGAGGGCGAGCCGCGTGTCTTCGTAATTCCCGCCGAAGTGGGTTGGAGCGACATCGGCTCCTGGGGAGCCGTCCACGGGCTGCTCCTGGACAAAAACTCCACCGACGGCAATGTCTTCCTCACACCAGGCTACGCGCTCGACGCCCGCGGCAATCTCATCTCATGCCCGGGAAAAATGGCCGCCGTGATCGGCGTGCACGACCTGATCGTCGTCGACACGCCCGATGCCCTGCTTATCTGCCCGCGCGACCGCGCCCAGGACGTCGGCAAAATCGTGAAATGGCTCGAGGAACAGCGCCGAAAGGATCTCCTCTAAACAGGCCAATCCGGCTGTTTGGCTGGCACATCGCGTCGCGTATACTTTCGTCGTCGTCATTATGACTGCAATCAAATTTGGAACCGATGGCTGGCGCGGCGTAATCGCGGAGGATTTCACTTTCGCGAACGCGCGAATTGTGGCGCAGGGCATCGCACGCTACGTGGTGCGCTGCGAGGACGCGCGCAAGGGCGTCATCATCGGCTACGACCATCGCTTCGCTTCGGACGGCATCGCTGCCACAGTCGCCGAAGCGCTGTCTGCCAGCGGCACTCCCGTTTTCTTGACGGACAAACCCTGCCCTACCCCTGCGGTTTCCTTGCTCGTAAAGCAGCGCGCAGCTGCGGGCGGCCTGATGATCACCGCGAGCCACAATCCTTATCAATGGAATGGCATCAAGTACAAAGCGAGCTACGGCAGCTCGGCTTTGCCGTCGATTGTGGCGCAAATCGAAAAAGAGCTCGCTATCGTGGAGGAAAAGAGTGTGACACCCCTGCCTCCGCGAAAAAACCTGATTCAGCCGCTGGAGCCGCGCGCGCCGTACCTTGACACAGTGGAAAAACTGGTCGATTGGCAGCGGTTGCGCGACGCGAAATTGCGCTTCGTCTCTGATGTCATGCATGGCTCGGCTACCGGCTTGCTCGTCGAACTCTTCCGGCGAAATGGCGTCGCCTGCGAGGAAATCCGCGGCACGCGCGACCCGCGGTTCGGCGGAGTACATCCGGAGCCCATCGAGCCGCACATCGACGCCCTCAGCAAGGCTGTGGTCGCGGGGAAATTCGACGCCGGCTTGTGCGCCGATGGCGACGGCGACCGCATCGGCGCCATCGACCGCGACGGCACGTTTGTTAATCCGCACCAGATTTTTGCGCTGCTCGTTTGGCACCTGGCGGGAACGCGCAATTTGCCCGGCGATATCGCCAAAACGTTTTCCGTTACCAAGCTTATCGACAAGCTCGCCGCCAAGTTCGGGCGCAGACTCCACGAAACGCCCATCGGCTTCAAATACATTTGCGAGTTGATGCTTGAGCAGAACATTTTGATCGGCGGCGAAGAGAGCGGCGGCATCGGCACTAGCCTCTACATTCCCGAACGCGACGCTACCGTTTCTGCGCTCCTACTTGCGGAGTTGATGGCCTGGCATGGCAAATCGCTGGGCGAGCTGCTCGCCGTGCTTTCCGCCGAATTCGGCGAGTATCATTACGGCCGAGTGGACCTCGACCTGAAGCCCGGCCAAAAAGAAAAGGCTATCTCTCATTTTTCGAGCACCAAGTTGGACCGCATCCTCGATCTGAAGGTCGTGCGTCGCGAGGATATGGATGGCATAAAACTTTATCTCAGTGATGTCGGCTGGGTGATGGTTCGCGCCTCCGGCACCGAAAACTTGCTGCGCGTCTACTGCGAAACTTCCAAAGCCACGACGACGCGCCGCGTTCTCGATGCGGTCACGAAGATAGTTCACGATCTCTAGGAATGACCATGAACACGATCAATCTAATCCAAAAATTCAGCCTGTTCTCCGACTACTGCAACCCGCGCGTCATCGGCGAAGTGAATGATTGCCAGGTCAAAGCGGTTAAGCTCAAAGGCGAATTCATCTGGCATCATCACGAGAATGAAGATGAACTATTTCTTGTCGTCAAGGGCACTTTGCGCATGAAATTCCGCGACCATGAAGCCATCGTGAATGCAGGCGAGTTTGTAGTCGTTCCGCGCGGCGTCGAGCATTGCCCCGTAGCCGACGAGGAAGTGCACATCGTTTTGATTGAACCAAAGTCCACACTGAACACCGGAAACATCACCAACGAAAGGACCGTCGCCCAGCTCGAGCGCATCTAATTGTTCTTGCTTGCTCTTGCGGCCACTGCTACCAGCCATGGAACATCGTTTTTACACGCTTGACGTATTCACCACCACACGCTTCGAAGGCAATCCGCTCGCGGTTTTCACCGATGGGGATGGCTTCTCCGATGATCAGATGCAGGCCATCGCGCGCGAAATGAACCTTGCGGAAACGGTTTTTGTGCAGAAACCGACCGACGAAGAAGCTCTCGCTCGTCTCCGCATCTTCACCACCAAGCAAGAGCTCAAGCTGGCCGGTCATCCGGTCATCGGGACGTGGTTCTTGCTTGCCGAATTGGGCGTCGTCCCCGCTCAGGAAGGCGGAGTGCACATTCTTCAGGAAACGGGCGCGGGCGTTCTCCCCGTCGAGATCCGCTTCAAGGACGGCCGCCCGCAACGCGTGACCATGACGCAGACGGAAGCCGTCTTCAAGTCCGACAAGATCAACAAGCAGAAACTCGCCGCTGCTCTGGGACTTTCGCCGAAAGACTTCGATCCCAAGCTCGAGCCTCAATTCGTCTCCACCGGCATCTTTAACATGATGGTGCCGCTGCGCAATCGCGCCGCTCTGGGCAAAATTGCCATGAACATGAAAGAGCTGAGCAAGCTGCAGGGAAAGAGCGCCACTATGGCGTACTGCTTCGCACTCGGAGGCAACGGCAAAGCCTTCTCCCGGGGCATGCTGCCTTGGGAAGTTTACGAGGACGCCGCCACGGGTTCCGCTGCCGGTTCGCTTGGAGCATATCTCGTCAAGAATGGAAGGCTGGCCGCCGGGCACACCCTCAGCATTCTTCAAGGGGCCGAAATGGGCCGCCCAAGCCACATCGAAGTTCAAGTATCGCAGAGCGGAAAGAAACTGATCCCCCGGGTGAGTGGCGCCGCAGTGAAAGTTTTCGAAGGCACTATTCAAGTCTGAAGAAGGCCACGCTCCAAAACAAAAAAGGCCGCACAGTTTTTCCGCGCGGCCCTTCTTGCCTTATTTCGAGATTTTACTTGTGGCCCTTGCGATCCTGCTTCAGATCCTTGCGGTCCTTGTGCAGGTCTTTCTTGTCTTTGTTGATGTCCTTCTGATCCTTGTTGCGGTCCTTGCGGTCCTGTTTCAGATCTTTCTTGTCACTGTGCAGGTCTTTCACATCCTGATTCCGGTCCTGGCGGTCCGCATGGAGGTCTTTCACGTCCTGGTTGCGGTCTTTGCGATTGGCGTTCAGGTCTTTCACGTCTTTGTTGCGGTCGGTGCGATCCTTGGAAAGGTCTGTCTTGTCGTGATTGATGTCGCGCTGATCGGCGTTGCGGTCCGTGCGGTCCTGATGCAAATCCTTGCGGTCGGCCTTGGCCTGCGCGCTGTTGTCGCCGTATTTCGCGTCATCTTTGGCCAGCTTGGTCTTGTCGTGGTTGATGTCGCGCTGATCGGCGTTGCGGTCTGCACGATCTTTTGAAAGGTCGTACTTGTCACTGCGGATATCCTTGTTGTCTTGATGCACGTCGCGCTTGTCCTGCCGGATGTCCTTGTTGTCCTGATGGATATCCTGTTTGTCGTTGCGGATGTCTTTGTTGTCCTGGTGAATGTCCTGCTTGTCGTTCTTGACGTCGCGCTTGTCCTGGTTGATGTCGCGCTGATCCGCATTGCGATCGGCCCGGTCTTTCGCCAGGTCTTTCTTGTCGTTTCGAATGTCTTTCTTGTCCTGCTTGACGTCTTGCTGTTGCGTGGCCGGATCCTGGCTCTGGGCATAGGCACCACCGGCGAGCAAACCGGCAAAAACTATCGCGAGCACACCTCGACCGACAACCCTGTCTGCATTCATGGTCTTCTCTCCTGAAGATAGCGTTTGGGACTGGACTTTACTGCTGAGAAATCAAACACAGGACATGCGGCAAAGTTTCGCGGCCGGTTTTCTATGGTTTTTCAGGCGATTGGAGAGATTGGAAATCGTATCAACTACTTTATAATCAATGATTTATGAACGCCATCGAGGACACCGTTCACAAACGCGCCGGACTCTTCGGAAGAAAATTTCTTGGCCAGATCTACGGCCTCATTCAGCACTACTTTCGGAGGCGTTTCTCCATCGCGCAGCTCATGAATCGCCAGCCGCAGGATGGCGCGATCGATGGCCGCCATGCGTTCGAACCGCCAGTTGTCGGAATGTCCCACGATCAGCGCGTCGAGTATGCCAACGTCCTTCGCTGCGCCTTCAAAGAGACTGTTGGCAAAGCCGCGCGTTTTGTCCGTAGCCTTCGCGCTCTTCCAAAACTTTCCTTCCAATTTCGCAAAATCCTGCTGGCTCATGTCCCATTGAAACAACATCTGCATGGCAAACTCGCGCGATTTTCTGCGGAGGGTCACTTTAGGCGCGCCGCGTCTTTCGGGTGGGTGCAGCAGAAGAAGAGCCAGCACGCAACTTTCGCGACAAATGAGCCATTTCGATGGCCGCAAGCCCGGCCTCGAATCCCTTGTTGCCGCCTTTCAAGCCCGCGCGATCGATGGCCTGTTCCAAGGTGTCGCAAGTCAGAACGCAAAACATGATGGGAATGCCTGTGTCCATTTGCGCGAGCTGCAATCCACGCGAAGTTTCCGAGCAAACATAGTCGTAGTGTGTGGTTTCGCCGCGGATCACGCAGCCGATGGCGACAAGCGCATCGTACTTCCTCGTCGAGGCCAGTTTCTTCGCCGTCAACGGCAATTCGAACGCCCCTGGGGCGTGCACTACGTCAACATCCTTGCTGGTCGCTCCGGCGCGTTCCAATGCATCTACAGCTCCAGCCAAGAGCCGCTCGGTGATGAAGCTATTGAAGCGGCTCACAACAATTCCAAACCGCAATCCATCTGCGGCCAGTGCGCCGTCAATCTTGCCGGGTTGTAGTTTTTCCGCCATCGTTGATTGTGAAGTTCACTTCCCTTCGAACTGCGCCAGCCTCTTCTCCAAAAACGCCTTGGTCCCTTCGCGCATGTCTTCCGTCGCGCAAGCCAGCCCGAAAAGCGTCGCCTCCAGGAAGAGTCCTTCTTCCTGCGGCATCTCGATACCGCGTTCGATCGCTTCCATGGTGTACTTCACCGCCAGCGGCGCATTGGCGATGATTTTCTTCGCCATCGCTTCTGCTGCTGAAATTAATTCAGCTGGTTCATAGATGTGGTTGACCAGTCCAATGCGCTGTGCTTCTTCCGCTGTAATCATCTCCCCGGTTAAGCAGAGTTCGTGGGCTACGCCTTTGCCGCAAAGCCGCGCCAGCCGCTGCGTCCCGCCATAGCCGGGAATTATGCCCAACTTCACTTCCGGCTGTCCGAGCTTCGCCGTCTTGCTTGCGATTCTAATCGTACAGGAAAACGCCAGCTCGCAGCCGCCGCCCAGCGCGAATCCATTGATCGCGCAAATCGACGGCTTGCCCATCGTCTCCAGCAAATGAAAGACGCTCTGCCCGTAGAGTGAAAACTCCTTGCCGTTGACGGGCGTTTGTTGTGCCAGCTCTCCGATGTCCGCACCGGCCACGAATGACTTCTCTCCCGCGCCCGTAAGAATCAGCACGCGAACGCCCTCATCCCCGCGCGCATCCACCAGGGCGTGATGCAGCTCCTCCACCGTCTTGCGGTTCAGCGCATTCAGCACTTTCGGCCGGTTAACCGTGACGTAAGCAATCCCGTCTTTCTTTTCGTAGAGTATGTTTTCGTAGCTCATCTCTTCTTTGTTCGGCTCCACTCTGCGTTCCTCTGCGTACTCTGCGTTGTCCTTTTTCCCCGTTAGAATTTCATCGCCTTCGGATTTTGTGCATCCGCATAATCGTAGAACCCCCGCCCCGCCTTCCGCCCATTCCACCCCGCAAGCACCATGCGCTTCAACAGCGGCGGCGCCGCAAAGCGCCGCTCCTTGAACTCCTCAAACATAATCTGTGAAATGTAATACGTCGTATCCAGTCCCACAAAATCCAGCAGCGTTAGCGGCCCCATCGGATGCCCGCAACCCAGCTTCATCGAATTGTCGATGTCCTCGATGGACCCGACGCCCTCTTCAAGGGCGCGAATCGCGTCCAGCAGATACGGCACCAGAAGCCGGTTCACGATAAACCCCGTGCTGTCGTGCGCACGCACCGGCGTTTTCCCCAGCTTCGTTCCGAACGCCACCATCTCCTCATAAACCGCCGGCTCCGTCGCAATCGTCCGAACCACTTCCACCAGCTTCATCACCGGCACTGGATTGAAAAAGTGCAAGCCGACAAACCGCTGCGGCCGTTTTGTAGCCGTCGCGATTTCCGTAATGGTCAGCGAAGACGTGTTGCTCGCAAAAATCGTCGCCGCCGGGCAAACCGCATCCAGCGCAGAAAAAAGTTCGCGCTTCGCCGGCAACTGCTCGATAATCGCTTCCACGATTACATCGCAATCCTTCAGGTCTTCAATCTTGGTCGTGCCCTTCAGCCGCCCGCGGATTTCGTTCTTCACCGCTTCGGTGATCGTGCCCTTTTCCGCCAGCCGGTTCAGGTTTTTGTCGATGCCCTTCAGTCCCTTGTCCAGCAACTCCGCGCTCACTTCCCGCACCACCGTGCTGAATCCCGAAGCCGCCGCCACTTGCACGATCCCCGAGCCCATCAGCCCACACCCCACGACTCCCACCTTTTGAATCGCCATTCTTTTCCTCGTAGATGATAGGCCGATCGGTTGACAGAAATGACCGGCAGAAAACCTCGAACCTCGAATGCAGAAGTGTAGCAGAAACAGCTCAGGCTAGTTGCGCAGCGCCTCAACAATCATCGCAATTCCCTGCCCGCCGCCGATGCAAGCCGTCGCGAGGCCATAGCGCAGCCCGTTGCGGCATAATTCGTTCAGAATGGTGATCACCAGACGAGTTCCAGAAGCTCCCAGTGGATGCCCGAGCGCGATCGCGCCGCCATTCACATTCGTCTTGTCGCGATTCAGACCCAGCACTTTTTCCACTGCCAGATACTGCGCGGCGAACGCTTCGTTCACTTCCACGCGATCCATCTGCTCCAGCGTGAGTCCCGCCAGCTTCAGCGCTTTCTGCGACGACGGCACGGGCCCAATTCCCATGATGCTCGGGTCCACTCCCGCTACCGCCCACGAGACGATGCGCCCCACCGGCTTGAGCCCGCGCTCTTTCGCGATGTTTTCTGTCGTCACCACCACGGCCGCCGCGCCATCCACAATTCCGCTGGCATTCCCGGCGGTAACAATTCCATCTTTCTTAAACGAAGGCGGCAGCTTCCCGAGCGTTTCCATCGTCGTTTCCGGCCGCCGGTGATCGTCTTCGCTCACCACGATCGATTTCTTCCCCTGCTTGACCTCCACCTGCACGAGCTCTTCCTTGATGCGGCAAGCCTTGTAAGCCGCGTCAGCCGCTTGCTGGCTGCGCAGCGCATACGCATCGGCGTCCGTCCGCGTGATGCCGTGCTGCTCCGCAAGCTTCTCGGCCGTCAGCGCCATGGGCAAACCACAGTAGGTATCCGTAAGCCCTGCCATCAAAGAATCCTCAAGCGCTCCGGCGCCGAGCTTCAACCCGGTGCGCGCCCCGCGAATCACGAAAGGCGCCTGCGTCATGTTTTCCATGCCGCCCGCAAGCACCATCGTCGCCTCGCCCAGCAGCAGCCGCTGCGCCGCCTGCGCAATCGCTTCAATCCCCGAGCCGCAGAGCCGGTTCACCGTCACCGCCGGAGTTTCAATCTTCAACCCGGCCTTCAATCCCACATGCCGCGCGCCATAGAGCGCATCCGCGCTGGTCTGCATCACATTGCCAAAAATCGCGTGGTCAAATTCTCCCGGATCGACGTTCGAACGCCGAATCGCCTCTCTCGAAGCGTGCGCCGCCAGCTCAATCGCGCTCACCTCCGAAAACGCTCCGGTATACCGCGCCATCGGCGTCCGCGCCCCCGCAACAATCACCACATCCGTCGGAAACATCAATCTTTCTCCGTTCGTTTTCAGAGCTTGGGTGTCTCCAGGGCTACAACGGTGTCCCCGCCGCGCTTCCGCGCCTCGTCGATCGAAAACTCCGCGCGGTTGATCAAATCCGTGACGATGTCTTCGCTTTCGTATTCGTGCTTGGGCACGGCTTCGACTATTCCGGCGCTCAACGTAATTTGCGTCGAGTCCCACGGCGGCCGCAAGCCGGAAGCTGCGCGCCGCAATTTGTCCGCGAGATTCTGCGCGCCGCCCAGAGTGGTATCCGGCAAAATAAATGCCAGCGACCACGAAGTGTATTTCACCGCCACATCATTCTGTCTGACGATAGGCTGCAGCGATCGCGCCAGTTGCTCCAGAAATCGCTCCAGCGGCGACTCGCCCTGCTGGCGCAAAATTTCCGCGCCTCGATCGATCTGCAAAATCGCCAGCGAAAGCGGAGTCCCCTGCGTGCGCGCGCGATCCGCTTCTGTCAGCAAACAACTCTGGTACGAGCTGCGGCTCAGCAGCCCGCTGCGCTCATCGGAAACCCCCATGCGCCGCACCAGCGAGCGCAGCCGCGTGTGGCTCACGCTCATCAGCATCTGATCGCCGATAGCCTGCAAAAAGTAAGCCTCGTTGGGCTTCCACTTGTGCGCGTCGGCATACGCGATGATCAGCATCCCCGCGGGCATCTGCGTTTCTTTGTCCATGATCATCACGCCCAGCGCTGTGGCTAGTCCCAGCTCCCTGAGGATCGAACCCTCCGTCGCGTCCACCTTCAACCCGCCGAGCTCATCCGGCTCCGCCTTTTCCATTTGCGCGAGAAGGAAGACGACCTGCGCGCCCGGCGCCGGTTTCACGCCATGCGCGCAGAATTCCGCGGCCATCTCCGGCGGCCGACCGGGCGCGCCGACAACCGCCAACGCGCGCGTGGGTCGAAGATAAGTCCCAACTTCGGTGACCGCCGTATTCAGCATGGCGCGCGGCGTCTGCTGCCGGAAAATCTTTTGATTGATCTCCGAAATCTTCGAGAGATCGCGTAGCGTCTCCGCGGTGTACACGCCGGTCTTCCCCGTCATGGCTGCCGACGCCTCCGCAACCTGCGGCTCCGGCTCCGGTGCAGCCGCCGGGGCCGGCGTGTTCGCTGGTTCCGCCTTCGGCTTGGCCGCGCCCGGCGGCCACCAATTCGCGAGCTGATAAAGATTTGCGAGCCGCGCGCTGTTCTCTTCCTCGCCGGGAAACATCGCCGCGATCCTTTGCAGCCGCTCCAGCGCTTTGCTCTGAAGCGAATATTGCAGGAAAATTTCCGTTTGAACGATCAGGTCTTCGAGCGCCTGCTTGTGCCGCCCTTCTTCGCTCGTGGGCGCCGGTGGCGGCGCGTTTTGCTGCTGCGCGTTCGAACGCGACGCATGTGCCGCCGTTTCGCTGCCGGATTTTGTCAGCCGGCTGCTCACTCGCTTCAAATAATTATCGTCCACGCGGCCGCGCAGCAGCTCCAGCCGTTCTTGGTTGCGGTAGTCATACGCGTCGATGTCCACCAGCCGCTCCAAAGACTCCGCGGCTTTGGCCACGTTTCCCGAATGCAAGTACACGTCAAAAAGCTTGATCAGCACTTCGAAGTACTGCGATTCGCGATTGAGTTCGTTGTAGACCGAAGCGGAAAACTCCAGAATCGCCTGCGAATGCGGGTGCTTGGCCACAATCCCGTCGGTCAGCCCGGCAAATTCGTTCTGCTTCTTGTCCGCAAACATCCGCCGTTTCACCATCACCAGGATTTCAACCGCTTTCATATCCTGCATCGCGGCAACATAGCAGTCCGCCAGGTCAAACAGACGCGTCATCCCTTCATTTTTCTCGCGAATGAGCTTGTCGAGCACCTCGCGCGAGCGCTCCAGATTTCCCGAACGCATCAGCGCGTCACTAAACGTTTCGAGAAATGTTGTGTCGTTCTCCGTTCCTGCGAACGGCTCCAACAGCGCTGTGGCGCGCACCGCATTCCCCGATTGAAGATTTGCCTGCGCATACAGCAGGGCCACGCTGCGCTCTTGCGGCGCAAGCCGGTGCGCCCGTCCAAGTACATTCAGCGCGTCGGCCGACGCCCCGCTCGCGGAAGCCAGTTGCCCGGCGCGCAGAAACGCCCGCGCCGCCAGAGCAGTCTTCCCGATGCGCTCCGCAGCCTCCGCAAGCTGCAATTGCCTGCTCTTATTCTCAGGATCCAGCTGCGCGACACGCTCCCAGCAGAACAGCGCGTCCTCTTCCCGTGCCGCCGCGGTGAAAAGTTCCGCGGCTTTGCTGTACTGCTCGATGGCTTCATCGGGATGATTCTGTTTCTGTTGCAGGAAGGCGTAGCGCGCGATGCGCTCCGGTGGCTGCGACGTGGTGTTCGAACGCAGAAACCGGTTGTAGATCGCCAGCGCTTTTGTTTCTTCCTTGGGATCAACCAGTAGATCGAACAGCAGCCCGTAATAAATCGCCGCGCGATCCGGCTGGTCCATGCGCGCGTAGAGATCGCCGAGCGCCTGCGTGGCCTCCTGATGCTGCGGCGCTTCGTCGAGAACCGCGAGGTATGCCTCGATGGCATCCTCCACGCGGCTCTTCTCGAGGAAGCGCTTGGCGCGATCCAGATGTTTGCTGACGTCTCCGGCCATGGTTCGAATTGCCTTTACGGTGCCTGAAATGGTTAATCGGGTGCCAATTGCGTGCTGGTGCCGGGCTATCCCTCGCTTCGCTCTCGAACGGCTCTCAACAACTATATACCGCTCGCCGGAGGGGGGCAAAACGCATGCCACGCACTGATGCAGTATGCAGCAAGGCTGACGCCGCCCGTGAATTGTGGCAAACTGAATGATTGTTCGGCACGGTTTTTTGCCTTGCGTGTGTCGTTCGAATGCGACAAGCACGCCCGCCGGGAAATCGCCGGCAGACGATTCGAACTCCTGCCGGTAACAAACAAGATCGGTAACAGAAAACCGGTAAAAGAAAAAATGGATCCGAAGTTCATACGGAATTTTTGCATCATTGCGCACATCGACCACGGCAAATCCACGCTGGCCGACCGCCTGCTGGAAATGACCGGCGCGCTGACCGAACGCGAGATGCACGAACAATTCCTCGACTCCATGGATCTGGAGCGCGAGCGCGGCATCACCATTAAGGCAAAAAGCATCCGCCTGCACTACAAAGCGAAGGATGGGAATACCTACCGCCTCAATTTAATCGACACGCCGGGACATGTGGATTTTTCCTACGAAGTTTCGCGTGCTCTTTCCGCCTGCGAAGGTGCGTTGCTGGTGGTCGACGCCTCACAGGGCGTCGAAGCGCAAACGGTCGCGAATGCTTTTCTCGCGTCGGCGCACAATCTCACGATTTTGCCGGTGATCAACAAAATTGATTTGCCGGCGGCGCAGCCGGAATTCGTGAAAGAACAAATCGAAAGCGTGCTGGCGATTCCCGCGGATGACGCGATTTTGATCAGCGCGAAGAGCGGCACAGGCGTCGAGGACGTTCTTGAAGCCATCGTGGCGCGAGTCCCGCCACCGAAAGGCAGTGCCGAAAATCCGTTGCAGGCGCTGATTTTCGATTCGTGGTTCGACATTTACCGCGGCGCCGTGGTGCTCGTGCGTGTGATGGAAGGGCGCATTAAGAACCATGTGAAAATCAAACTCGTCGCGGGCAACGACACCTACGAAGTCGAGCAGCTCGGCACTCTGACGCCGAAACCGATTGCGCTCGAGGAACTCGAAGCCGGCGACGTCGGCTTCATTGTCGCCAATATCAAACGCGTGGCCGACGCGCGCATGGGCGACACGGTCATCGAAGTGGCGCGTCCCGCTCCGGCACTGCCGGGATTTGAAGCTATCAAGCCAATGGTGTTCGCCGGACTGTTTCCCGTGCTCGCCGACGACTACGAACCGCTGCGCGATGCGCTTGGGAAACTGCAGTTGAACGACGCCGCATTTTTCTATGAGCCGGAAAATTCCGTCGCGCTCGGATTCGGATTCCGCTGCGGGTTCCTCGGCCTCCTGCACATGGAAATCGTGCAGGAACGGCTGGAGCGGGAGTTCGGGCTGAACCTGATCACCACGGCGCCGAGCGTGCGTTACCGCATCACGCGCGTGACCGGCGAAGTGATTGAAGTCGACAGCCCGGCGAAATTTCCGAATCCCAGCGACATCGAGAAAATCGAAGAGCCCATCATCAAGGCGATGATCATCACCAACGAAGATTCCGTTGGCGGAATTCTGCAGCTGTGCCAGGAAAAGCGTGGCACGCAGAAAAATTTTGAGTATCTCTCGCCGACGCGCGTCATGCTCACGTACGAATTGCCGTTGAACGAAATCGTGCTCGATTTCTACGATCGCCTAAAAAGCGTTTCGCGCGGCTACGCTTCGCTGGACTATCACCTTGCTGACTACCGCGAATCCGACTTGATCAAGCTGGATGTCTTGGTTGCCGGCGAACCGGTCGATGCGCTGGCGCTGATCATCCATCGCGAGTTTGCGGCGGAACGTGGGCGCGACCTGGTGACACGCTTGCGAAAACTCATTCCACGGCAAATGTTTGAGGTGCCGATCCAGGCCGCGATTGGCAGCCGCGTGATTGCGCGCGAAACGGTTGCAGCCATCCGCAAAAACGTTCTCGCCAAATGCTACGGCGGCGACATTTCCCGCAAACGCAAGCTCCTCGAGAAACAAAAAGAAGGAAAGCGCCGCATGAAGCGTGTCGGCCAGGTCGATATTCCGCAGGAAGCCTTTCTCGCGGTCCTCAAAGTTGCTTCCTCTTCCGACGACGAATAGGCCTTTCTAAACTATAGCCACTTTTTGGGCCTCCCTGAGGTCCAAGGGGTTCCACTGGATCGGCGCAATCATCTTCAGAAGAATCTGAGCATTTTCTGAATCGAGAACCTCACAAAAATCAATGCTCTTGTAGTCCCAGGGCTCGAAGGGCGTGTGCACGATGAGCAGCGCAATTCTCCTCGCGGAGCAACGGATGGCGCAAGCCTCCGCGTTATCGGGATCGTGCTTCCCTCCTTGATACTTTACAACCTCATCCCACCTGTGAGCATGGACAGATTCTGAAAATGGCAATGTTGATGCGGCACCACTGCCGATGCGAATTGATGCAAAAGAAGCATAGAAATGACCCGGCCAGGGCCCGCTGCAAGCCGGGCATTGCTTTAGCTCTAGACGCAACCCTGCGGCAACTTGCAACTCCCAGGTGTATGCATCCCGCATTCTGGGTACTTGTCCAAGACGGACCACTTGAGATTCTTGAAGAATTCTCGAAACTTCACTGTTCCTGCTTGTCCTTTCTCCTGACTTCGGTGGTGAGGCGACCGCGGTGGAGCTGGATGGCGATGGTGTCGCCGAGGGCGACTTGGGAGGCATCGCGGAGGAGGTTGCCGGAGGCGTCGGTGGCAATGGCGTAGCCGCGTTCGAGGACGCGAAGGGGGCTGCGCTCCTGGAGCTGCAAGGATAATTTTTCGAGGCGGTCGCGTTTATTACGAAGCAGGCGCTCGGCGCGGAGGCCGAGATCGGCGCTGCGCCGTTCGAGGCGCAGACGGAACGCCGAAATCTTCACGCGAAAATCAAAGGAAGAAATGCGCAGCTGCGCCGCGGTGAAGCGTTTGCGCGATTGCGCGAGGCGCGCGCGGAGGCCGAGGGCGAGGCGCGAGGTCATTTCATCGGCGCGCTGGCGTTGCTGGCGCAGGAGATCGAGCGGACGGCGGAAACCGCGGCGGGCGGAGAGTTCGTGGACACGGCGGGACAACTCCAGCAGGCGGTAGCGAACCAGGCCGGCGAGCGTTTCGCGCAGGTCGGCGATGTGCTTATCGAATTCGGCGCGCGTCTGGACGACGAGCTCGGCGGCGGCAGAAGGCGTGGAAGCACGCAGGTCAGCGACGAAATCGGCGATAGTGAAATCGGTTTCGTGGCCGACGCCGGAGATGACGGGAATTTCCGAGGCGAAGATGGCGCGGGCGACGATTTCTACGTTGAAGGACCATAAATCTTCCAGCGAGCCACCGCCGCGCGCGAGGATAAGCACATCCGCCATTTTTTTGGCGTTGAAGAATTTCAGGGCTTTGACGATTTCTTCGGCGGAGCCTTCGCCCTGGACACGAACGGGATAAACAGTCAGATGCACATTGGGAAAACGACGCGTGAGGATGCGCACAACATCGCGTACAGCGGCGCCGCGCGGCGAAGTGACAATGCCGATACGGCTGGGAAGCAGCGGCAGCGGTTTCTTTCGCGCGGGATCGAAAAGGCCTTCGGCCTCGAGGCGCTTTTTCAATTGATCGAAGGCCAGCTGGAGCGCGCCAAGACCAATGGGCTCGAGATTCTCCACATAAATTTGATACTCGCCGCGCGTTTCGTAGACGCTGATCGAACCGCGCACGCTCATTTGCAGGCCGTCTTCGGGGCGGAACTTGATGCCGCGCTGTTGCTGCTTGAAGAAAACGCAGCGGACCTGCGCGCGATCGTCTTTCAAAGTGAAATAGATATGGCCGGACTGCGCTTCGCGGCAATTGGAGATTTCGCCCTGGACGGAGACGTCCGTGAAGTTTTTGGCGAGCAGGTCGCGGATCTTTCCCGTCAGCTCGCTGACGGTCATGATGCGCCGCTCGGGCATTAGGTTGAAGGTGAGTTGTGTCATTTTCAGTTGCCCGTCTTTCGTTCCTGGTTCCCAGCTGAGAGTGTCCCTTCGCAAGGAGTGCAATTTCAAGTCGCAACTATCATTTGGCGGGCTTCTTCTTGACGGTGATCTTTCGGAAGAGGGTCTTGCCGGAATCGGTAGTGAGGGTACCCTGAAGGGTGTCGCCGGAGAGGGTGAATTCCCAATCGTCGTTATCCTTGCCCCGAAAGGTACAACTCAGATTTTTTGCGGGAGCGTTGTAGTTGCAACGCAGGGTACCCATGAATTGGCGTTCACCGTTCACGATCTTGTAGCCATCCGATTTAAGGGCGGCCGTGGCTGTTTTTTCCTCGGCGATCTCATAAACGACGTGCTCATCGCGGCAGGGTGAAGAGGGCACCATACATTTCGATTCGCCTTCCCAAGTTCCGAGGATTTCCGCCGAACTGTTGGCTGGCTTGGACTGCGCTGAGAGTGAAGCGCAAGCGAAGCCTGCAGAAAGCAATGAACACAGGAGAAATCTCATGGTTTTGAGGCGAATTCTTTGGGGAGAGGATTGTCGGGACGCTCCGAGTCCCAAAGGATGCTCATGACCCACCAGCGATTGCCATCATAAGCCAATTGAATGCTGTTGATCCCGCGCGCGAAAGGAGCTTCGCCTGAGGCATGCCGTGATTCATAACTGCAGAAAACGTGCGTGATATTGCCATACGACTGTGTGCGGCTGACGAGCGGGCTCTCAAAGAAGCCTTCCTTCAGAAAAAATGCTCCGGCCCTGCGAACATAGTCTTCGACATTGCCGGGGTTCACGTGAATCACGCCCTTGTCGTCCTTGCGCGTAGAGGTAAGAGTGGCCCCTGGCAGGAACAAGGAGCGAAAACGATTCCAATCGCGCTCGCCGGCAGGGCCTGAGATTACGTTGTAAAGAGCGTTGACGATGCTGTCGATGGATTTGACGTCTTCCGGCTTGGGAGCGGGAATCGTGGCCATGGGATCAGGTGCGGGTTTTGGCGCGGCCTGAGGCTGCTGCGCGGCCGCTGCAGCGGCGGGGGTTTGTGCGACGGCAGTACCACCATAGAGCGTGAGTGAGGCGAAGAGCCCGAGAAGCCTGAGTTTCATGTTTGCATCCTCCGTTTTGCAGATCTGAACATGAAGACTATATACATCGACACGCGAACTGTCCGTTAGTTTCTGTTGCGGCGCACCGATTGGGGGAGTCACTTGGTGCTGCGTGTGAGGCGGCGGAGGTTGGGACTAAGGCTGAGACGCTGGACGCAGATCTGCAGAGAAGCGCAATGGCAGTGCAGGAGATGTTGGAGAAGGGATTTCAGGCGGAGCGAGCGCTGGAGACTCTCATTGATCTCGGCGATCTTCCGATGCGCGAGCTTTTTCCAGCGCGGGCCGACCGGAGAGTTGTCGCGAAGGCCATGAAGGAAGAGCTTGATCTCGCCGAGAGTGAAATCCATCTGGCCTGCGAAGCGGATGAGGAGCACGCGGTCAAGGGCGTCTGCGGGGTAGCGGCGCTGGCCGCCGACGCGCTGGGGGGCAGCGAGGAGGCCCATTTTTTCGTGATAGCGGATGGCGGAGGCGTTGAGCCCGGCGCGGGCGGCGAGTTCCCCGATCTTCATCTTTCCTACTCCAAGAAAACAGTTTGACTTAAAGCTGACTTTAAGTTTTAGCATCAGAGAATGGGACGTGGCAAATCCTATTTGGAGGAAGCCATGAGCAGAATGACGGAACGAGTTGTTGCAGTGAGCAAGCGAAATGCAGCACGCGCGGCGATGGCGATATGCATGGCCGGCGGAGCAGCTGCGGGGCTGCTGGCACAGGGCTCCGTGATCACCGTGAGGCCGGAAATGCAGACAACAACACAAAGCAAGTTCTACTGCAACGTCAAGGCGCTTACTTCGGAAGAGCGGGCGCGCCACAAGCAGCTGGGCGATAAGCTGGCGGTCGAGCGAAGGAAGATTGTCGAGACCGCGAAAGGCTACGAATTCCAGTTCAGCCCGAAAACTGTGACGCTTGCGGAACTGGCCGAGTGGGTGGCCGCCGAGAGCAAGTGCTGCCCATTTTTTGATTTCCACATCGACTTGGAGGAAGAGGGCGGCCTGCTCTGCTTGCGGTTAACGGGGGAGGAAGGGATTAAAGCATTTATTCGCGTGGAATTCCATGTGGAGTGAATTGTCAGCGGCGGAAGTGGGAAAAGAGCCAGAAAAGCAGCGTTAACCCGGCGCTGAGAACAAGGCAGGTAACGATCGGGAAATAGAAAGTGGTGTGTTCGCCGCGGTGCACAATGTCGCCAGGAAGGCGGCCCAGACGCAGCGGAAGTTTTCCGCCGAAGTAGAGCAGCGCGCCGACCAGGACGAGGAGTCCGCCCAGAATCAAGAGAGCGCGGCCGAGATCGCGGAACGAATCCATTGGACAAGTCTAGAAGAAGCGACTCAGGAAGTTAAATAGTCAACGCATCCCAGGAAGGCGCAGCGATGCTGCGGCCAAAGAAGAAAACAGTCAAACGTCAAATGAGTTCGAGGCCGGAGAAGAAGTAGCCGATTTCGAACGCGGCCGTATCGAGGGCGTCGGAGCCGTGGGTGCAATTGTTGCCGATGCTGGAGCCGAGGTCGTGACGGATGGTGCCGGGTGCGGCCTTCTTGGGGTCGGTGGCGCCCATGGTGTCGCGCCACTTGAGGATGGCGCCTTCGGCTTCGAGGACCAGAGCGAAGATTTTTCCGGAGCTCATGAAATCAGTGAGCTCTCCAAAAAAGGGGCGCTCTTTGTGGACGGCGTAGAAGCCGCCGGCCTCATCTCTGGTAAGGCGCATGGATTTGATAGCGATGATTTTGAAACCGGCTTTGTGAATACGAGAAAGGATTTCGCCTTGCTGGCCACGACCGACTGCGTCAGGCTTGATAATTGCAAAAGTGCGCTCGAGTGCCACGAAATTCCCTCCGAAGTATTGAACTGCAGCTACAGCTAAGATGGCGGCAAAGCCCCCTCTACAAAAGCATTTATTTAAGCGCGGCGGCGACTGTCGAGCCCATGTCCGCAGGGGTTTCGACGCAGCGGATGCCGGCGGCGCCCATCGCGGCGTATTTGTCCTTCGCGGTGCCCTGGCCGCCGCTGATGATCGCACCGGCGTGGCCCATGCGGCGGCCTGGGGGAGCAGTTTGGCCAGCGATGAAACCTACAACGGGTTTCTTCACGTTGACCTTGATCCATTCGGCGGCGCGCTCTTCGGCGTTGCCGCCGATTTCCCCGATCAAAATGATCGCGTGCGTGTCCGGATCGTCGTTGAAAAACTTGATGGCGTCGAGAAACGACGTGCCGATGATGGGATCGCCGCCGATGCCAATGCACGTGGATTGCCCGATGCCAAGCTTAGTCAGTTGGTCGACAGCTTCGTAAGTGAGCGTGCCGCTGCGGCTGACGACGCCGACATTTCCCTGTTTGTGAATACGGCCGGGCATGATTCCGATTTTGCACTTGCCGGGAGAAATGATGCCGGGGCAATTCGGTCCGATAAGACGAGTCTTCTTGAAATCCACAGTGGCGGCGACGCGCACCATATCCAGCGCAGGAATGCCCTCGGTGATGCAAGTCACCAGCGCAATCTCTGCATCTGCGGCCTCGAGAATGGCGTCCGCAGCGTAGGGTGGAGGAACGAAGATCACCGAAGCATTCGCGCCGGTGGCTTTTGCGGCGTCGGCAACAGTGTTAAACACGGGCCGCTCGAGATGCTTGGTGCCCCCTTTGCCGGGAGTGACGCCACCAACCACGTTGGTGCCGTACTCGATCATCTGTTGCGTGTGAAAAGTGCCTTCGCGGCCGGTGAAGCCCTGAACGATGAGGCGCGTTTTTTCGTTGACCAAGATGCTCATCGCCCACCTCCGGCTAGCGCCACGACTTTTGTCGCGCCGTCCCTCATGCCGTCGGCGATGGTGAAGTTCAGGCCGCTTTCGCGGAGAATCTGCTGGCCGAGCTCGACGTTGGTGCCTTCCATGCGCACAACCACTGGTACTTTCAATTGAAGATCCTTGGCTGCGGCGACGACGCCGGTGGCCAGCACATCGCAGCGCAGGATGCCGCCAAAAATATTGATGAACACGGCTTTCACCGCCGGGTCGCTCATGAGAATGCGGAAGGCGTTTTTCACTTGATCGGCAGACGCGCCCCCACCGACATCGAGAAAGTTTGCAGGCGACCCGCCGGCGTACTTGATGATGTCCATGGTAGCCATGGCCAGACCGGCGCCATTGACCATGCAGGCCACGCTGCCCTCGAGCTTGATGTAGTTAAGGCCGTACTTCGAGGCTTCCACTTCGAGAGGATCTTCCTCATCGAGGTCGCGCAACTCGCGGAGTTCCTTGTGGCGGAAGAGCGCGTTGTCGTCGAAAGTCATTTTGGCATCGAGGGCCACGAGCTTGCCCTCGCCGGTCAGCACGCAAGGATTGATTTCGATCATGGAAGCATCGGTGTCGATGAACGCGCGATAAAGAGCCTGCAGGAAGGGCACCGATTGATTGACCGCTTCGATGGACAAGCCGAGGCCGAAAGCAATCTTGCGCGCCTGATAAAGTTGCAAACCGACGGCGGGGTGAATGGTTTCGCGCAAAATGGCGGAGGGATTGTCCTTGGCGACTTCTTCAATTTCCATGCCGCCGGCAGCGCTGGCCATGAAGACGACCCGGCCGCTGGCGCGATCGACGAGCAAACCGAGATACAGTTCGCGCTTGATGTCGAGGCCTTCTTCGATGAGCACGCGCTTTACAATGCGGCCGGCGGGGCCAGTTTGCGGAGTAACAAACTTCATGCCCAGGATGTGGCTGGCGATGTCGGCGGCTTCATCGGAGGAGCGCGCGAGCTTGACGCCGCCGACTTTTCCGCGGCCGCCAGCGTGGATTTGCGCTTTGACCACGCAAATACTTGACTTCAGGCGCTGCGCCGCTTCGCGGGCTTCTTCCTTGGTGAAAGCGACTTCGCCGCGCGGGGTGGTCACACCGTAGCGCGTCAGAATCGCCTTGGCCTGATACTCATGAATCTTCATCGAGGTTGTTCCGTGCTCCGTGTGACTCTAAAGCAGTCAGCGAGTGTTAGAATTTTGAGGCGACGCGAAACATAGAAGTTTAACCGGAACCTGGAAACGGAGCAAGGACACGCAAAACGGCCTGCAAATGAAGGAAATTCTCGCACACATCGAACGTGCCGAAGCCGGCCACATTTTCGCAGGCGCGGAAGCGGAAGCGGTGATGGAAGAGCTGCTTTCGGGGCGCATGGAGACCCCGGCAATCGTGCGACTGCTGACGGCGTTGAACCAGCGGCGGGTGCAGGTTCAAGAGCTGGCAGGATTCGCGCGGGTGATGCGGCGAAACGCGACGCGGGTTTTCGCGGAAGGTGAAGCTCGGCCCGAGCGGATGGTGGACACATGCGGCACCGGGGGCGACGGTTCGAACACGTTTAATATTTCGACGGCGGCGGCGATTGTTGCGGCCGCCGCCGGCGCGCGCGTCGCGAAACACGGCAACCGCGCCGCAAGCTCTCGAAGCGGCTCGGCGGATGTGCTGGAAGCGCTTGGGGTACGGATCGATCTGCCATTCGAACAGTACGGATGCGCGATTCGCAAGATCGGCATTAGTTTTCTTTTTGCACAGGCGGCCCACACGGCAACGCGGCATGCCACGCCCGCACGAAAGCAAATCGGTGTGCGCACGGTTTTCAATCTGTTGGGGCCGCTGACGAATCCCGCGGGAGCGCAATCGCAAGTTCTGGGCGTTTTTTCCGCGGAGGTGATCGATCTGGTTGCAGCGACGCTGGCTGAACTTGGCGTGGAGCACGCATTCGTGGTGCACGGCGCGGGCGGCCTTGACGAGATTTCGCTTGCAGGAGAAACCCAAGTGGCCGAGGTGAAACATGGTGCAATCCGGCGATTCACGGTTACGCCGGAAGAGTTCGGTGTGGCACGTGCGTCGCTTGAATCCCTCCGTGGCGGAACCGCCTTGGAAAATGCAGCAATCCTTCGCCGCGTCCTGGCAGGTGAGGCCGGTCCGCCGCGCGACATTGTGGCGATCAACGCCGCCGCAGCTCTTGTTGCGACAGGTGCCGCTCGAGATTTTCGTGAAGCGGCGAATCTTGCCGACGAGACGATCTCGTCGGGAGCGGCGGCCGAGAAACTCGCGGCGCTTGCTGCATTCACAAACACACATTAATCCCAATCAAGGAAGAGGATTCTTCGGGCAAGATATGGGCTTATGGGCGGTCAGGACTCTCGAGGGCTTCGTGCACGGCCCATTCCGTGACCCAGCCAACGAGCACGATAACCACAATCTTGAACTTTCTGTTTTCTTGCACGGGACTTTGAAGCTTCTTTTGCGGAAACGGCTGGCCTGCCGCTGCCGGAGGAGCCAGGAGGATGCGGCAGGAAGTGCCTTCGGCAATCTTTTCGGTTTCACTGTGGTAAGAGAACTCCAACGCGCCGCGGCGCGCCGTGATCATCAGTTCCTTCGGGCCGAGAACGGTGATTTGGGCGATGGTGGGGCCATCCGCTGCGGGACGAATGAAAGCTTCATCGGCAAGGACTTCCATTGCAGCGGCCCTTGAGGTGGAAAAAACGAGGCTGCCATTGCGAAGCTCGGCTTGGGTACCAGCCGGGAGGCGGTGCAGCGTCACGCCGCTCAGGCCAGGCAAGTAAAGCAAAGCGCCAACTCCGCGAAATTGCAGCAACCCTTCGGACTCCGTAGACAGGCGGTCGCCGTCATAGACCGTTGCACCGGTCGAAACGCTGGCGGCATTGTAATGTGCCCCAGACGCCTGGGTGACTACTCCGAGCGCAGCAATGCCTGCCGGCCGCGCGGGCAGAGAAATGCCCGTCAGCAGGAACGCCAGCGCGATTGCCAGACTGCGGCGGAACATACTTCTGCGAAGCCTCCGAGGGAAGTGCAGTTTCAGTTTAGGAGGCGGGGGACGCGCGCACACTGGTACTGTGCGTAAACGGGCGTTGGCAGCTTCCGCACAAGCCGAGGCGTTGCCTGACCAGAAGGGCAGGCTGTACGAACGTACAGGCCGCACCGGAACAAAAAGCAGTGAGGTCGGATAGAATCAAGCGGGTGGCGGCGCGGCGGCGAAAAAGTTCTGCAGTGTGGCAAAACTGCTGGAGAGATTCATGGAGGGTGTCTTTGAGAAAATTCGCAGCCACTTGTTTACTTGCATTCGTTCCGGCGACCGCCCACGCGCAGAAGTCCGCGCCTCCTGCACCCGCGCAAGTCGCGCAGGAACTCCGCGACTATCGCATCGCCAATGAGGACCGCATTGTGCGCGAGCTGCGGGAATTCCTTGCGATTCCCAATATTGCCAGCGACACGCCGAACATCCAGAAAAATGCGGCGCACCTGGTGGAGATGCTGGAAGCGCGCGGGATTGAAACGCATCTGCTGCCCATTACCGGGCGCGGGCCGGTGGTTTTCGGAAAGCTGATTTCGCCAGAAGCGAAACGTACCGTAATCTTTTACGCGCATTACGACGGCCAGCCGGTTGATCCGGCGGCATGGACGGATGGGAAACCGTTCGAACCGGTGCTGCGCGACACAGCGATTGAGGCCGGTGGAAAGTGCATCCCCTTCCCGGAAAACAATGCGCAGCGTGGAGCGGTGTACAGCGACGACTGGCGGATCTATGCGCGATCGTCCTCGGACGACAAGTCGCCGATTGTGGCGCTGCTGGCCGCGCTTGATGCACTGCGCGAAAAGAGAATCCCTCTGGCGGTAAACTTAAAAGTTATTCTGGAAGGCGAGGAAGAGGCTGGCTCCACTCATCTGCAAAGCACGCTGGAACTTCACAAGAACCTTCTCGGCGGGGATCTGCTGATTACTGGGGACGGGCCAGTCCATCAAAGCGGGCGCCCGTTGGTTTTTTTTGGCAACCGCGGTGACATCGGGATGGACATCACGGTGTATGGACCGGTGCGCGCGTTGCACAGCGGGCATTACGGGAATTGGGCGCCGAATCCGGCGATGGAATTGTCGCGGCTGTTGGCATCGATGAAGGACGCGGAGGGGCGTGTGTTGATCGACGGCTACTACGATGACGTCGCGCCGGTCGGCGAAGTGGAAAGAAAGGCGCTAGCGGAGATGCCGGAAAACGATGCCGATCTCGAGCGTGAATTGGGAATTGCAAAACCAGAAGGAGGCGGTAAGAAGCTGGTGGACCTCATCATGCAGCCTTCATTGAATGTCCGCGGATTGCGCAGCGCGTATGTCGGCGAGCAAGCGCAGAACGTGGTGCCGGATCGCGCGGAGGCATCGCTTGATGCTCGACTCGTGCGCGGCGAAGATCCGCAGCGGAAGTTTGAGGAGATCGCCGCGTTTATCCGCAAGCAGGGCTACTTCATAGTGGATCGTGAGCCAACGATGGAAGAACGCCGTGCTCACCCGCTGATCGCCAAAATCATCAATGAAGGCGGGTATCGCGCGTCGCGGACGCCCATGGATTTGCCGGTCTCGAAAGCGCTGGTGCAAGTGATTCAGAGCGCGACGGGCGGGAACGCGGTGATTGCGCCGACTCTTGGTGGCAGCGTGCCGATGTACATTTTTGAAGATCTCGGCCTGCCGTGGATCGGCGTGCCCATCGTCAATTACGACAATCACCAGCACAGTTCAGACGAGAATTTACGGCTGGGACATTTTTGGCGCGGCATGGAGATTTATGGCGCGATTCTGGCGGACCTGACTTGGTGAGGAAAAAAACCAACGGAGAGACGCAGAGGGCGCAGAGAAGCGCGGAGAATGGAGCGCATCGGCTCTACAGAGAGAGAAAATTCTTGAGAAGTTGCTTGCCGCACTCGGTAAGGACGGATTCGGGGTGAAACTGCACGCCTTCGATCTTGTGACGGCGGTGGCGCAGGCCCATGATGATGCCGTCATCGGTTTCGGCGGTGATGGCGAGTTCGCGCGGAAGCGATTTGCGCTCTACGATCAGCGAGTGATACCGCGTGGCCGTGAAGGGATCCGGCAACTTGCGGAAAATGTTCTTGCCGTCGTGATGGATCTGGCTAGTTTTGCCGTGAAAGAGTTTCGGGGCGCGGACAATCTTGCCGCCAAAGGCAGCACCAAGGGCCTGGTGCCCTAGGCACACACCGAGGATCGGAAAATTCCCCGCGAGGCGCTCAATCAACTCTACGGAGATGCCTGCCTCCTGCGGAGTGCACGGTCCGGGCGAAATCACGATGCGCTCCGGCTTTCGCCGTGCAATCTCTTCAACGGTGATTTTATCGTTGCGATGCACTTCTACGTTGCAACCCAACTCCCCGAGGTACTGCGCGAGGTTGTAGGTAAACGAATCGTAGTTATCGAGCAGCAGAATCATGAAGACTTCCTCGAGCGGCTTCCGCGGTGTGCAGCTTGCAGCGCGGCGAACAACGCTTTCGACTTGTTCACACTCTCCTGATATTCGCCCTCCGGCGTGGAATCCGCAACGATGCCGCCTCCGGCCTGCACGTAGGCCACGCCGTTTTTGACCACCATGGTCCGAAGCGCGATGCACGAGTCAAGGTTGCCCGCGAAATCGAGATACAAAATCCCGCCGGCGTAAATCCCGCGCCGCGTGCGCTCCAACTCTTCGATGATTTCCATGGCGCGAACCTTTGGAGCGCCGGAAACGGTGCCTGCCGGAAAGCAAGCCATCAGAGCGTCGAAACAATCCACGTCTTCGCGCAAGCGGCCGCGCAGACTCGAAACCAGGTGCATGACGTGCGAATAACGCTCCACGGTAAGCAGTTTTTCGGGCCGCACCGTGCCGTAATCGCAGACACGCCCAAGATCATTGCGCCCCAGATCGACGAGCATGATGTGCTCGGCGCGTTCCTTTTCACTGGCAAGCATTTCGCGCTCAAGGCGCTGGTCCTCGGCTTCGTCTTTGCCGCGCCAACGCGTTCCCGCAATCGGCCGGTAGAAAACATCGCGTCCCTGCACTTTAACGAGCATTTCCGGCGAGCTGCCGACGATAGAAACGTCGTTCATTTGCAAGAAGAAAAGATAAGGCGACGGATTCAGCGCGCGCAGCTCACGGTAGATTTCAAATGGTTCGGCTTTCGTTTTCGCGGAAAAGCGCTGGCTGACCACTACCTGGAAAACATCCCCCGCGCGAATGTACTGTTTGGCCTTTCGAACCGCAGCCAGATATTCGGACTGGCGAAAATTCGAAGTGACTTTTAGCGGAGCACGTTTCTTGGCCTTCAATTGGTTTTTCGGCCGCTCCGCCGCAACAGGCTCCGCCAGCACTCGGCGCGTCTCCTTGATCGCGCGCACCGCAGCATTGTACTTCGCACGAAGAGTGCCATGACCTTCCGTGAAAACGTTGCGCACAACCCACAAGCGATGCTGCACGTGATCGAAGGCGATGATGCCGTGATAGAACATCAGCATGGCATCGTACAGTCCGATTTCGTCGCGCAAACGCTTGGGCAGCCGTTCGATCAAGCGCGCCATGTCGTAACTGAAATAGCCGATGGCGCCCGCGACCAGCGGCGGCAATCCCGGAAGCCGCACGGGACGGAAGCGCTCGATGCGCTCGCGCAGGAATGAGATGGGGTCGCGCTCTTCCCAAACGACGCGGTCGTGGCTCTCTAGCACGCAAGCGCCACCCGCGTAGCGGAACACTTCCTCGGGATGCGCGCCGGCAAACGTGTAGCGCGCGATTTTCTCGCCGCCTTCCACGCTTTCCAAAAGAAAGGAATACCGCGCGCCCTGCGCGATCCGCAGATAGGCGCTGACCGGCGTCAACAAATCCGCCGAAAACACATCGAACACGGGAATCAGATTCCCTTGTTTGGCCAGACGCTGGAATTCGCGGAAGTCCGGTTGAATCATGGGGTCAGTTCACTATCGACAGTCCGAAGTTCAAACTGAAGAGTAGATATTATTGCATTTCTGGTCTAACGGCGCTGGTGCGACTTTTCTTCGGCGCGAAGGGCACGCAGGACGGCGCGGCGCATCAGCGCTTCTGGCGCTCGCTTTTCCATCCAGATCTCCCATTGCGCGATGCCCTGGGCGAGAAACATCTCCACTCCAGAAACGGTGGCAATCTCTTTTTTTGCGGCGTGCTTCAGAAGCTGGGTTCTCTCGGGCCGGTAAATTAGATCCATAACGATGCGACAGTTTAGCTCCGCGGACGCCAGCGGCGACATCCCATCGTGCGGATGCATACCAATGGGTGTGGAGTTCAAGATGGCGTCAAAGTATTCCGTCCGCAAAGCGCGGCGCGGCACTACTTCTCCGCCCACGGCGCGCGCCAATTCTTTCGCGGGCTTCTCACGCCGCGCGCAAATGCCAACCGCGGCGCCGGCGCGTGCCAGCGCGAAAGCAGCCGCTCGAGCCGATCCCCCCGCGCCAAAAATCAGCACGCGGCTCTCGCGGATGCGGAGTCTCTTCTCCAGCGCACGGAGCACGCCAACGTAATCCGTGTTGCAACCGTAGAGAGAGCCACCGCGCCCGACCACCACCGTGTTGACGGCGCCAATATCCGCAGCCAACGGCTCGCATTCGCTCAGATGTTTGAGGATGGCCTGTTTGTGCGGAAGCGTTATGCTGAAGCCTTTGATCCCAAACTCAGGCACGGCCGCTAGAAAATCCTTCAGCTGATGCACCAGAAATGGAAGATAGACAGCGTCAGCTCGGCGCGCCACGAAGCCAGTATTGTGCAGCAAGGGCGAAAGTGAATGTCCAATGGGGTCGCCTATCACCCCGTAAACTCGAGTTCGCCGCGAAAGGAGATGTGCACGGTAAAGCTGCTTCATCTCCTCCAGCGAGACTTGGCCTGGCGCGGTGGCGTGGGCAACGGGAGCGTACGCCAGCGCGCTCCCTTCCCGCAAGGCCAGGATGCGAGCGGGCAATCCGATTTCTCCCATGGGAACGGCAACAAAGTTCTTCGAACGCCTCGCCAGTCGCAAGAGGCGCACGCTGTCGAAAATGGTCCGCGCCTTGGCCGCGATCTTCACAGCGTCCACCAGGCCATGCTGCGCGACACCAATTTTACGCGGTAATTTCGGCGTACCTTCGAAATCGTGCATCGAGAGCATGATTCGCTCGGGAACGGGATATTCACGGACAAACCCTACCGGCAACTCTCGAAATGTTTCCATTTCCAGGTCGCACCACTGACAACCCGCTTCGCGCGCTTGCATCAGCCAGAACAGTTCCCGATCGATGCCGCCGACAAATTTGCCTCCGCCCGCACGGCGCCGGCAAGTCGCTAGGAATGTTGCGCCTTTCGGTTTGTTCTTGCGCAGCCATCCAAGAAATCGCGCGCGTTCTTCGTCGCTGCCGAGCCAATCGAGCCTCAGTTCGAGGGTTCCGGTCTCCCTCACCGCCGCACGAACCTGCCTGGTCATTTCCGCCGCCGCGGATGCCGCCACCACCGCGCAGATGCCCCGGACCCCAGTACCAAATAGGCTCATGCCCCGCCTTCCGCCGCCAACCCATTGAAAAGACAGCTTGTAGTATGCCGTATCAAACTTGTAAAGCAACCCCGCCCAAATTGTTGACGAGGGGGGATAGCCCTGATACTTTCGCTAGGAAACGTTTCCGCACGGCCCTGAGGGCGTGTTTTGAAGGAGTTATGGAATGCGCGCTAGACTAGCTGTCCTGTCTTTTGTGGTTTTCCTGTGCGCCGGCGTCTGCTCGGCGCAAAATGCACAGCAGGCTCCCCCGGCCCTGGCTCAACCCGACCACTCCTCGGTGTATTGCTCCGGTTTCGTCAGCGACCAGAAAGTGCCCGACGGCATCCAGATCATCTCCGGAGAGCAATCCAACTACAAGATTACTTTCTCCCGCGGCGACATGGTGTACATCAATCGCGGCCAGGACAAGGGCGTCCGCGTCGGTGACCGCTTCTCGGTGGTACGCCCGGGTGGCGATCCGTTCGGCGTGCCATGGTTCAAGTGGCAGGAAAAGCTGATTAAGGCCATGGGCACCGTCTACACAGATACCGGTCATCTCCGCGTAGTGAACGTTTTACCCAAGGTTTCCGTTGCTCAAGTCACTTTTTCCTGCGGGTACATGCAGCGCGGCGATATCGTTCAGCCGTATCAAGACCGCCCCGCGCCCCCCTACAAGGATCCTGCGGCGTTCGACCACTTTGCTCCGGTGAGCGGCAAACCGGTGGCCATGGTGGTTTCGGGAAAGGATTTCGCTCAGCTTTCCGGGAAGAATCAGTCAATTTACGTAAACCTCGGGACTAAGCAGGGAGTCAAGGTCGGCGACTACTTCCGCATCTTCCGCTATCAAGGCTCCATGGCCGAGACCGTGCCGCAGACCAAGGATTATCAGTACACCATGTACGGATTCGGGAGCGCCCCGCAGCGCTACTCCTGGAACGATCTGCCCCGCGAAATACTGGGCGAAGGCATCGTCACGAGTGTCAGTAATAATGCCTCCACCGCGGTGATTACTTACAGCACCATCGAAATCTACGCGGGCGACTACGTCGAAATCGAATAGGCACTCCTCACTCTCTTGAGGTAATTCCGGCCCGTGTGGATCTTCCGCGCGGGCTTTTCCTTGCTTCCTGAGGTTCCTTGCCCGGCAGAAAAACTCCAAAGGCGCGTTCAAGCCGCCCCAGTCCGCTCTTCGTCTGAAAAAACCTCACATATAAATCCAAAAAGGCGCGTGTCCGGATCACGCCATGCTTCCCGCTGCAGGTCCGCTTTCCGGCAGGTTTCTTCCAGAAACTGTTCGCGCGTTAAATGATGTTCTATGGCTACCTGCGGCAAGAGAAGCCCGCGCTTTCCATGAAGAACTACCAGCAGGCCATGCCGCCCGAGCTCAATGGCCTCAGGGGAAATTGGCGCCGGCGCTGAAAGAAGCGAGATCTCCGTCGTAAGCTCGCCTAGCTGCTCCGCGCGCATGGGCGCAAATCGGGGATCCTCCAGGGCCGCGCTGGTGGCGCAGCGGACAATGGCATCTCCCATCGGTTCGTCCGGCTCAACGACGCCGATGCAACCTTGTAGTCGCCCACGAACATGCAGTGTCACAAACAAGCCGCGGCGTTCCGCGAAGACTCCGTCATGTGGAATAGTGCTGGGAAGCTTACGGCGGGAAACAGCTTCGACGACAGCGGTGCGCGCCAGCTGCAGGGCGCGATGCCTTTCGTCTTCAGAGAGGGACGGCATCCTGAGACTTCTTGCGTGCCTCCAGCATGCGCAGCCGCCGGCGCTGCTTGATGCTGTCGTCCACGTGGCTCCAGAACCGCCGGAAATACTGCGCGGCTGACACTAACGCGCTGATCACCACCAGCCAAAGCAGCACTTGCGCAAGCCAATACAACCATGGAAGCCCTGCACGATTCCCAGCACCGGCTATGAGAACCGCCACAGCACACACTTGCAAAACCATTTTGGTTTTGCCAAGAGTAGAAGCCTCAATGGTGAACCCTTCCGCCGAGGCAATGTTTCGTAGTCCAAGAACCGTGAACTCCCGGCCGATGATGATCACCACCATCCAGGCTTTGACCAAGTGCATGTCCACCAGAGAGACGAATGCCGCGGAGATCAGCAGCTTGTCGGCGATCGGATCGAGAAGAATCCCAAGCGTCGTAACTTGCAGCCGCCGCCGCGCTAAATACCCGTCTGCCCAATCCGTCGCCGCCGCCATCAGCAGGATCAGCACTCCCCAAACTTCGAAGTGCATGGTGTAGCCCCAAAGCTCGACGTTAGGACTGCGCGTTAGCAAAATCACAATGAGTACTGGAACAAAGAAAATCCTGAGCAGCGTCAGTGCGTTAGGAAGATTCATGTGCGCTTGGCGGCGGGGGGCACCGCCCGGGCGGCTTCGTCCACCGCCGTTTTACTATAGTCTTCGTGTAGGGATGCGTCAACGCCCTGGGTGAGGCCCCAGGGTGCACGCCAAACTACTCCAATTTGTGCCGAAAATCGGGATGATAGGTACTCTGGGGTTAACAAAAACCCAAGCCTGGACGCCAGTGGAGCTATACTCTTTCGTAACACTTCTGCTGCAAACCTGTGCAAATGTAGGATTGGATCAAAACTGCAGCCGCCAACCGCGGGGACGCTTTCAGGCTGCGGTACCTTGTGTAAGCTGTTCATTTACAATGATTTATAAATCCATTAAGGGACGGAGAGCCCGGTCATCCGCCAAGCGTTTGCGGAATCTTCGCTGAGCCGCATTGGAGTTTCCACAGCGTTTTCCACAGCGTCCGCAGCCGCCGCTATTCTCGCAGAGCACCTCGAATAGCGTCCGAAATCACTAAAAACAGGGGTCTTATTAGGGTTTACCTGGAAGTTACCGCAGCGAGAATTCGCGCACTTGATTCAGATTGCGCGCGGACCACGCAAGAGCCGCACCGGCAGCATAAATATTGCGCTGATCAATCCAAGCACGCCGTTCACCGCGATGCCCACGATTCGAAATGGCAGCGTTAGCAACCACACGATCGGGTAGAGCACCAGCGCCAGCAATGCCAGTGGCCAGCAGAGAACGAAAAGAATAATCCAAAGAAGGAATGCAGCCATGAGGACCTCGCACTTCTTGACCGCCGGGCGGCCCATTCTGTCGGCAACCGCAATTCGCCCGACCCACAATCTACACTACGAAACACTCTGCCGAAAAGTTCCTTTTACGGCGAAGTCGTTGAGGCGAAGGCGCTTGGCAATGGATGCGGGGACTTCTGCATCGAGCCGCATGTGCGAATCCTCCACTTCCGAATGGAGGACGCGTCCCAGCGCGTGCACCAACGCCAGCGTGCGTCCTTCCGCTAGCGGCAACCTCATTGAAAGCATGACGACGGGGTCCGTGGGCATCTCTGCGTCCATGCGTTGCAACAGCTCCTCGATCCCCTCGCCTGTCAATGCAGAGACAAGCACGGGCCCACTATGGGGCCCGCTATTTCTCCCCGCGCCGTTTGCAATGTTTCTCCGCCCTCCCGGAGAAAGTCGATCAATCTTATTCAGCACGCGTAATGTAGGACGTCCGGCCACGCCGAGCTCCTGCAAAATCTTTTCGACTTCCTCGTCGAGTTCTTCGTGACGCTCATTCGATACATCGCTCACGTGGAGGATCAGGGCGGCTTCCTGAACCTCTTCCAGTGTCGCGCGAAACGCGGTCAATAATCCCTTCGGCAGATCGCGGATGAATCCCACGGTATCTGAAACCAGCACGCGCCGGTTCGAGGGCAACCGCAGCGCGCGAATCGTGGGATCCAGTGTCGCAAACATCCGCGAAGAAACCAGCACCTCGGCGCGGCTGAGCGCATTGAACAGCGTGGATTTGCCTGCGTTGGTGTACCCCACAAGGGCAATCGTTCCAAGTGGCACCGCGTTTCGCGCTTCCCGCCTCAGCGCCCGTTGTTTTCGAACTTCCTCGATGGCCCGCTGAATTTTGCCAACGCGGTCGCGAATCCTGCGCCGGTCCGTTTCCAGTTTCTTTTCGCCAGGCCCGCGCACGCCGATGCGCCCGGCGCCACCGCCCGCTCCACCCGCGCCGCCGCCTCCGCTCTTACCGCCGAGGCGCGACATCGCCGTCCCCTTCCCCGTTAGCCGCGGCAGCATGTAATTCAGCTGCGCCAGTTCGACTTGTAGCTGTCCTTCCCGGCTCCGCGCATGCCGCGCGAAAATGTCCAGGATTAGTTGTGTGCGGTCGATCACCCGGCGCTCCGTGCCGGCTTCGATGTTCCGTTGCTGCATGGGCGACAAGTTGCTGTCGAAGATGATCAGCGGCGCTTGATGAGCTGTAGCTTCCGCGCGAATTTCATCCAGTTTGCCGCGTCCCACTAGCGTTGCAGGATCGGCCTTGTCGCGCACCTGGAAGACCGTTCCAGCAATCTCCGCGCCCGCGCTGCGCGCCAGCTCCACCAATTCCAAAAGTGATTCGCGCCCCTGCTCGCCCGCAGGCATCCCGGGAAAGCGAGGCGCGCGCTTCCACCCCACTCCCACAAGCAAAGCACGCTCGGCATTGGAAACCTGATGTTGAGTTTTAGTCACAGAAATAAACCGGGAGTCATCGTGCGGTGGTGAACATTTCTTGCGGGGCTCTGCCCTAACAACGATTATACGCTTCTCTCCCCAGCGCCGCGACCCGTCTGCAGCCGGTCTCTGCAAACTCAACGGAGTGTATTGCTCGATCGGCAAAAGTGTGGATCAGCGGTGGTTTGCGTAGCCTGCGAACCGATGCGAGAATAAGTCCATGCGAAGACTATCCATCTCGGCAGTAATTTTAATGGCGGGCGTAACGCTGCTGCTTGCAAATGTTCATGCGCAGCAGGCGCCCGCGACGGGCGCTTCACAACCTCCCGCAGCGAAAACCCAAACAGCTCCCGCTGGCGGCGCACAGAAGGCTCCTGCGGCCAAGACCGGTGCAACGACCAAGCCGAAGACTCCGACCCCGCTGGTACTCAAAACGGAGAAAGACAAGGTCAGCTACGCACTGGGCATGAGTATGGGCAAGGATTTGGGATCAAAGCTCAAGCAGGGTTCCGTTGAAGTGGACCAGGCCATCCTGCTGAGAGGCGTGAAAGATGCGCTCTCCGGCAGCAAGCTGCTCCTGACGGACGACGAAGTGAAGGCCGTGTTCTCGCAATTGAATGCCGACGTTCGCAAGAGGCTGGAAGAAAAAGCGAGAATCGCCGGAGAAGCCAACAAGAAAGAAGGCGAAGAGTTTCTGGCCGCGAACAAAGCCAAGGATGGGGTGGTCACACTCCCCAGCGGCCTTCAATACAAAATCATCACTGAAGGCACGGGGCCGAAGCCCACTGCGACGGATTCCGTCACCTGCAACTACCGCGGCACGCTCATCAGCGGCATCGAGTTTGACAGTTCCTACAAGCGCGGCCAGCCATTAACAATTCAAGTCAACAACGTCATCAAAGGCTGGACGGAAGCTCTGCAGCTCATGCCCGTGGGCTCCAAGTGGCAGCTTTTCATTCCAGGCGAATTGGCGTACGGAGAGCGCGGCCAAGGCCAGCAAATCGGCCCCAACTCGACTCTCATCTTTGAAGTAGACCTGCTCTCCATTCAAAGTAAGGACAAGCCGCAGCCCCCCGCTCTTACTGATCCGGCTAAACCATAGCCAGGCTGCGAAGCCAATCGATGACGCTAGCTTGCAACGCGGCATCGTCGCCGAATCCCGCGAACCACTGAACACCTGTCTCTTTGCGAAACCAGGTGAGCTGGCGTTTCGCATAGCGCCGCGTGGTCTGTTGAATCGCGGCGCGGGCGACTTCAAGCGAAAGCTCGCCACGTAGAACGGCACGCAGTTCACGGTATCCGATAAAATGGAACGGCTTAGCATTTTCAGCCAGGCCCCTCTCGAGCAACGCTTGTACTTCCTCCATCCATCCGCGTTTGAGCATGGCGTCCGCTCTCGCGTGGATGCGTTCGTTAAGCTGCTCGCGGGGCGGCATCAGTCCAACCTTGATGACGCGCCAGCCTTGGAGTGGTGTCCGTCCCGAGCGATGTACTTCAGAAATTGGCTTGCGCGTCAGCAAGCACACTTCGATGGCGCGGATGAGCTTTTGTTCGTCCGCCGGCGCAATCTTTTTGGCGGCCTCCAGGTCAAGCCGTTTCAGAATCTGATGCAAATGGCCAGCCGGATGTTCTTCTGCGCTGGCTCGCAGGCGTTCTCGTAGCTCTTCCGACCGTTGCGGCACATCGGCAAATCCTTCGAGCAGCGCACGCAGATACAAGCCGGTTCCAACAGTAAGCACCGGCAGCCGCTTCCGCAGTCGCAAGTCCGCAAGGACCGCAAGCGCCATTTCGCGATAGCCGCCAGCAGTCGCTTCGTCGCCGGGATCAAGCGCATCGATCAAGTGATGAGGAATCCCACGGCGCTCCGATGCGTGCGGCTTTGCCGTCCCGATGTCGAACCCGCGATAAAGCTGCGTCGAATCGCAAGCCACTACTTCCCCGCCAAGCCGCTCCGCCAGCCACACCCCCAACGCCGACTTCCCCGAAGCCGTCGGGCCCACCACGGCAACCAGTGGCAGAATCGCTTTGGAATCGCTCATCGGAAAATAATGTGGAACGCGCGCAAGAACAGAATCACCAGTACAACGAAGGCGAGGAGGAGACTACCGAGGACCTGCTGGCGCGAGGGCTTCACTTGAGCTGGTTCATGTACTCGATCGGAATGTTATAAAGGTACGTATACCGCAGCTCGATGAACGGGCCGCTAAACTGCGGCGGCAACGGCTCAAAAGGATTCGAAGCGCGCACCGAAGAATACGCCGCGCGATCCAGCGGCTCTTTCCCCGAATTGCGCTGAATCACCGGCTCGGCGGACGGCACGCTGCCATCGCGCATGATCTTGAACGTAAGCACGACGATGCCCTTCTCGCCGAGTTCGACCGACCCCGGCATCACCGCAAACCAGTTGCGTTTTACGGTGACGTACACGCGGTTGAGGTAGTTGCTGAAGTCCACGCCTTCATCCGGCGTGAGCATTTCGATGCCACCGTACGCTGTTCCGTGACCACCTCCACCACCCCCCGTTCCGCCGCCGGGAATCTGACCGCCGCCCGCGATGGGCCGCGGGCCCGAGCTCTTCGCGGCGTTTCGCAGTGATTCTTGGATGCTCTCTCCGGGTGACTTCGCGGTTGGCAGCACCAATCCCGGCCGTGGCTGCGGTGTGTCCGGCGTTTCCAGTCTCAGCGGAGCTTTCGCTGTGGGCGCATCTGTCTGCGGCAGCGTCTGCGCAACGTTGGGCTTCGGGATCGGTGCGCTAGGCAATTCCTTTGTGGGCCGCTCCGGCTGCGGCGCCGGCTCCGGCACGGAAACGATCGGCGGCGCAATTTTGCGCAAGACGCGTGGATCAACATTGACCTTGGGAGCGGGCTGCGCCGGCCGAGTCGAAGGCTTCAGCGCTTCCAATGCTCCGGGCGGAAGCAGCACAGTCATTTGCCTGCGAGCAAGTTCCATCTCCGCCTGCGTGGGCTCGCGCGCAGGAAACACTTTTGTCCAGAACAGAATCGTCAGAATCGCCAACCCGTGAATTACAAACGAAGAGATGCGCGTGATCGCTTCCCACTTGGTCTTTTCTTCCGACGGCGGGGGCGCAATCAGCTGCACTTCCCCCGTGATGAAAACGTCGGGATCGATCATGTCCGTCGGGCGAATCGGAAGCACATCCGATGTCTCGGGCGGCGCCGCACCCTGCGGCAAGACAATCCGCGAATCCATCTCCGTGGGCTGGAGCGGGGTGGACGTATCTTCGGTAACGCCGTAGGCCTCGCGGCTCACGTCGCGCGGCACGACTACACGCGCGGCAATCGATTCCAGCGGCAAATTCGTGGGAATCGTCGAGTGCCCGTCCAGCGCCACGATGGGCAGCATCGCCGGAACCAGCGTCCGCTCATCCATGGTCGTGGGACGGCGCCGCTGCGTCGGCGCATCCATCGCAGCCGGTGGTCGGGCATCAGCCGGAACCAGAATCCTTGGGATCATCGTGTTGTCGTCTTGTCGTGCGAGGCAAATGCTTCTGCGCCAGCCATGTTCCGGCCGCCAGTTACATTGACGCGTTCCGCGTGCTCCTGGATGCTTGCCATTACGCGGTTGGCCAATTCCAGGGCTGCCCGCCCTGCCGCGCCGTTCGTCCGTGGCTCCCGGCGCGTGCGCACTGCGTCCACGAATGCCTCCAGTTCCGTGCGCAGCGGCTCCGCATCCGGGGCTTTGAGCTTCTCAAATCCAAATTCCGGTTGCGGGCCCGCTTTTTTCACTCCCACTCGCAGAGCATCGCGACGCGCATAATCCAGCGAAATGTATTCGTGCTGCTGAAAGAACCGCATTTTGCGCACGCGCTCCGTCGAAACTCGGCTCGCGGTGACGTTGGCCACCGCCCCGCCCGCAAACTCCAGTCGAGCATGCGCGATGTCGACCTTGTCTGTCAGCACCGGGATGCCCACAGCTTTCACTTCAGTAACGGGCTCTTTCACCAGCGCCAGCAGAATATCCAGGTCGTGAATCATCAAGTCGTAGATCACATCCACGTCGAGGCTGCGCGGAGTAAACACACCGAGCCGGTGCACTTCAAAAAACAGCGGACGATTCAAAATCGGTTCAACCGCAATCACCGCAGGATTGAAGCGCTCCACATGTCCCACCTGCAGGATGCGGTTGTTTTTCTTCGCGGCCGCAAGCAGCGCGTCGGCCTCCGCGAGATTCACAGCCATGGGCTTCTCGACCAGAACATCGAGCCCCATCTCCAGCAGCCGGCACCCCACCTCGGCATGCGCTACGGTGGGAACGGCGACGCTAACCGCATCGGCGTGTCCCCGCAATTCCTCGATTGTCGTAAAGACTTGCGTCTGAAACTCGGCTGCCACAGCCGCGGCGCGATTCGAATCCAGATCGTAAACACCAGCGAGTTCCGCGCCTTCTAACTCCTGATAAACCCTCGCGTGGTTGCGCCCGAATTCGCCAGTACCGGCAACGGCGACACGAATGTTCTTCGGTGTTCCCGCCGCCGCGCTCATTCTTTGTTAGTTCCCTTCGAAGCACTTTTTGGTTCCGTCGCATCCGCCGCGGGAAAAGCTTCGATAGCAATCCCTGCGGTATCTGCCAACTCAATCAAGTTTGCGCGGTCAAAAAGCAGCGTCCGTCCCGCATCCACGGCCAGCGCCGTGGCCCCTGCGACTCTCATTTGTTCGACGGTACTCAAACCGACCACGGGTACATCGAAGCGCATGTCCTGCCCCGGCTTGCTGACTTTCACCACCACCAGCGGCTTGCCTCCGGTGAGGCGCGCCGCGCGCGCGATCGTTTCATCCGTCCCTTCCATCGCTTCCACCGCCACGCACGCGCGATCCGCAATCACCACCGTTTGGCCGATGTCCATCCCCGCAATTTGCCGCGCGACCCCGAGTCCGTATGTCATGTCTTCCGCTTCGTGCTCATTCGGCGCGCGCCGCGTGAGCACGCCCGCATTTGCCACCAGCGGTTTCAGAAACAAAGTCGAGTCCACTAGCCGAATGCCTTCTTCTCCCAGCACACGAGCCACGGCTCCGATCAACGAATCCGTATTTTTCCGCGGCAGCGAAAACAGCAGCTTCGCCAGCTTCCAGTCCGGCCGGATGGCGCTGAAAATCTTGTTGTGCTTCACCTGTCCGGCCATCACCGCCTGCGTCACGCCTTCCTGCTGCAGCAGTTCGATGGTCTTGCTTAGCTCCCCCAGGCTGACCCAGTGCAAGACCTTCGCGATCTTTTCCAGCTCCGGCGCGGCTTCTTCTTTAATCGCGATTACGGCCATCTCGATCCCCTGGCTGCGCGCGCCTTCCAGCACCAGAAACGGAAATCGTCCGTTCCCGGCGATGAGTCCCCAGCCTTTCGAATTGGCATTGGCATCCGGCATGAAATTAGATCAGGCGTGTTACTTCACGATGCCGCGCTCAGCGCTTTCGACAAAGCGGATCAATTCCTGCACGTCGGCTGAATCCAGCAGCGTTTTCCGCATTTCCGCTAGCGCCTGCGAAGTATTCATTTTCGAGCGCAACAGCAACCGGTAAGCGCGTTTCAGTGCCTGCAGCCGCTCCGCTGAAAATCCTTTGCGCTCCAATCCAATCGTATTAATCCCGAAACTCTTCGTCTCGCGCTCCGTAACAATCTTCGAAAACGGCGGCACATCCTGGGTGATCACCGTCGAGGCCCCGACGTACGCATAACGCCCGATGCGACAGAATTGGTGCACCGGACAGAACGCACCGATCGTCGCAAAATCTTCCACCGCGACGTGTCCCGCTAGCGTCGCCCCGTTCACAAAGAGCGTGTTGCTCCCAATCACGCAGTCGTGCCCCACGTGCGAATACGCCAGAAAAAAATTCCCGCTGCCCAGCGAAGTTTTCCCGCCGCCCTTTTGCGTCCCCCGGCTCACGGTCACGTATTCGCGAAAAATGTTTGCGTCGCCCGCCACCAGCTCCACACGTTCGCCCGCGTAGGTATAGTCCTGCGGATCGCCCCCAATCACGCTGAACGCATGAAACACGTTGTCCTTGCCGAACTTCGACGGTCCCTGCACCACCGCATGCGCGTGCAGCAGGCAGCCTTCTCCCAACTCCACCTCTTCGCCGACCACCGCATAAGCGCCTATCTGAACGCCTTCGCCAATCTTCGCGCTCGCCGCTACGATGGCTTGCGGATGGATTTCGTGCTTCCTCATTTCGCGGGTTCTTCCGCCTTTGCGGGCTGTTCGCGGTCGATCATCTTGCACATCACTGTGCCTTCCGCAGCCAGTTGCCCGTCCACCGTCGCCTTCCCCTCCAGCTTGCAGAAGTCCCCCCTCCAGGAAAGAACCTTGACTTCGATCCGCAGTTGATCGCCAGGGACCACCGGACGCCGGAATCGTGCGCCATCGATCGCCACAAAGAAGAGCAGTTTGTTGGCGCGGTCCGGAACATCCAGCAGCAGCAACAGTCCGCCGGTCTGTGCTATAGCTTCCACAATCATCACGCCCGGCATCACCGGCCTCCCGGGAAAATGTCCTTGGAAATAGTATTCGTTCATCGTGACGTTCTTGATGCCCACGATGCGCTTCAGCCGCTCCACTTCGACGACCGAGTCCACCATCAAAAAAGGATAGCGGTGCGGCAGCAGCTTCTGTATTTCCACAATGTCCAGCGTCATTCGCGCTCTCCGTCGCGCTGCAGCTTTCCCTGCGGCGCCCCTTTCACCCGGCAAACTTCTGATTATATGCGAACCCGCGCCCTCCGCGATACGCGCTCCCCCCATGCCACGAGCGTGCTTGCTTCCGCCTCGCCGAGTTGCCGCTTCTTCGCGGCGTTGTTAGCATGTCGAGACCATGCCGGAGCCTAATCTCCCCCAAGAATTCTTGCGCCTCTTGAAGCCGCAACTGCCGCAGATGCTCGCGACGCTCCGCACGTTCGTGGAGGCCGAATCTCCCAGCCTTGAGAAGGATCCTGCCGTGCGCTGCTGCGGAATCATCGCAGAAGAATGGCGCAAACACGGCGTGCGCGTCGAACGGCTCGCGCAGAAAGAGCGCGGCGATCATCTTCGCGTCACCTATTGGCCGAACAAGTCGCGCCCCATGGGCCAACTCCTTGTTCTCGGCCACTACGACACCGTCTATTCCAGCGGCACGCTCCAACAAATGCCATTCCGTGTCTCCGCCGGCAAAGCCTACGGCCCAGGCATCTTCGACATGAAGGCCGGAATTGTTCAAGCGCTCTATGCTCTGCGAGCCTTGCAAGAAACAAACACGCAGCTGCGCAAACGCCTCGTCTTCCTCTGGACCTCCGACGAAGAGATCGGTAGTGAATCGTCACGCAAACTCCTCGAAGCTGAAGCACGCCGCAGCGGCGCCGTCTTGGTCCTCGAACCGTCCTTCGGTCCCCGCGGCCTTCTCAAAACCGCGCGCAAGGGAGTCGGCCAAGCCGAATTAATCGTGCACGGCCGCGCCTCCCACGCGGGTCTAGCGCCGGAGGAAGGCATCAACGCCATCCGCGAACTAGCCCAGCAGCTCACGCGCATCGAAAAGTGGAACGATCATCGCCGCGGCGTGACCATCAACGCCGGCATCATCGAAGGCGGTACGCGCACCAACGTGATTCCTGAGCGCGCCCGAGCCGTTCTCGATCTGCGCGCGCTTCGCGTCTCCGATATGCGCAGCCTCGAAGATTGCCTGCGCGACCTGCGTCCATTCCAAAAGGGCGCCCGGCTCGAAGTCATCGGCGGCTTCGACCGCCCGCCCCTCGAACGCAGGATGAGCGCATCGCTCTTCGCGCGCGCGCAACTGCTCGCCAAACAAATGAACGTGGCTCTCGAAGAATGTACCGTCGGCGGTGGCTCCGACGGAAATTTCACCGCCGCGCTAGGAATTCCCACACTCGACGGCCTTGGCGCCGTAGGCGACGGCGCTCACGCCTCCCACGAACACATTCTCATCAACACCATGCCCGCCCGCGCCGCCCTCCTGGCGTCGCTTCTTGCAACGACGTAGCAATCGCAAAGGTGGAACACAAGAAATGATGCTTCAGGCAACGGGCCGGAAAAACCGCCAGATTTCGATCAACGACCGTAAGTCTTCTTCAAATACTCCGCCGTCGACTGCATCAAATCGTTGTAATCGCTATGTAGCACTTCCTTCAACGCGGCCTCGGTGGCCATTCCCGATCCAATGCGGTCGAGGATGCGTTCGACATCTCCCATCCCCTCTTTCTCCACGATGTACTCGACATTCGCCAGCGCCCACGCATACGCATAGCGCGCCGCATCCCCGTTCAAACCCATCCACGAGCCTTCCAGCCGGCCCATCGGAGCGGCATGCCCATCGCTATAAATCTGCGCCAGCGCTACCGCGTTCTCCCCGCTCCGCTGTCCTTCCATCCACTGCGCCAGCCCTTCTTGCACCCAGGTGGGCGCATGGCCATGCGTCTTCTGTTGAATGAAACTGTGCGTCAATTCGTGTTTCAGGATGCGCGACAATTCTCCATCTACTCCCGTCAGCCCCTGCACCGGCACGCGTATCCGTCCATCATTTAGCGCACCTACCCATCCGGGCGCTCTCGTTATGTCCGCAAACGCTTCCTGCGTGTATAGGATCACCCCGATGGAATCCGGCGGCGTGTAATTCAATGCGGACTCAATCGCCGAAAAATGCATTTCCAGAGTGCGCAGGACGTCGCGCGCCAGCGCCGGCGCCGCTGCTCCGCTATAACGCAGCGTAAAATGGCTGCTCTCGTTTTCCTTGTAATTCTCTTCTTCACTCTTGTCGCGCTGCGCCTTCTCCAACGCCGCTTGCACTTCCGCATCCGGCCGCAAAGCCAGCGCGCGCTTCCATTCCGCGACGGCTTGATCAATCTTGTTCAAGCCGTAGTACGCCCAGCCCGCCAGTTTAGGCACGTCCGGATTGTCCGGAGCCACACGCCTGGCATGTTCCAGATAATCGAGCGACTGCTTGAACTCGCTCCGGCGCAAATGGACGTACGCCACATCCAGCAACAACGCCGGCTCTTCTGGATCGTAGATCAGCGCCGTGCGTTCGTCGGCCAGCGCGTGCTCCATGTCGCCATGCGACAATTCGAATGTGGCCGCAGCGCGGTGGCCCATGGCCGCGTTGAAGTTGGCTCGCTTCGTGCCCGATCGCGCTTCGACTTCGAGCTTCCCTATATACTCGCGGTCGATGGCCCCGTCGTGGACCGCGGCACGCTCGATGCCTTCGCTGTCGCCGCCAGTGGCCGGTTGTGACGCGGGCGGTGCAATCGCCAGATTCGCGGCATCGCCACCCGGCAAACTTCCCATCGGCCCTGCTCCGCCCCTCTCAATGTGATCCACGATGGACTTTGGCAGGCTCAACTCCCCGGCGGAAGTCTGGTACTTCACCTTGTCCCCTTCTTCCACAACGCTTAATGCCTGAATGCGCCGTCCGTTTTTCAGGACAATGGTGTCCGCCGCCGCCCGGTACCCCATCGAAAGGAGCGCGGCAAGCAGCAAAAAGAGGCGTAACTGTCTAGCGAAATTCATCCCACGCATCTTTCGCATCTTTTCATTTTAGTTCCTTGCTGGCCACCGGCCCCGATCGCCTTGTTCCTCCATGCCGAAAGTGACTACACTTCCTGTATGCGGGTTGGGGTGAAGTTCATCGCGTTGTGGTGTCTCCTGTCGCCGGCGGTTTCCGCGGCCACAGAGAGGACTCCCCACGAACTGTATGATGCGCTGAATGCACTGCGCATCGATCCCGCGGCTGTCTATCACATCGCCCCAGCCAATCGCATCGAGCTCCGTCGCGGCGATGCCATCCTCTCGTTTGACGAGGGTACGCTGGCTTTCTTCTCCCCGCTCGACGGCCAGATCACCGGCGCAGCCTTCGCCGGTCGCGGTCACGCTCTCGCTCTCCCACGCGATCCCGTCGAAAAGCAGCAGATGGGCTATTTCCTTGGTGCACCCGTCCTCGACCAGGAGTTCTTCACCGCCTACCTCCGTTTTACCGACGACACCGCCGACGAACTCCTCCGCCAATTCCGCTCGGCCAAACTCGTGTCCCTGGTGGATACCATCTCTGTCACGCCATGGGAATCCGCTCTTGCTCGCCTCAACCAGGGCCACACTCTGCGCATCCTTTTCGATCGCTTCTCCCAGCATCCAAAGCCTTACTTCTACGCCGGGCTGGAAGGAGCCGCGACTGGGTTCTTCGATGTCGTGCTGGATATGCAGCATGAAGAGCCATTCCTCCTCGGCCAGTACCACAAGTCCGGCGCCAATACCTTTTACGACATCTGGACCTCCCACGGTATTCCCGGCGTTCCCTCCAATCCCGCCGCCTTCCACGCGCTATCCTACTCGATCGACACCACAATTCTCCCCGACAACTCTCTGGCTGCCACCGCCTCCGTGCGCGTGCGTGCGGAGACCGGCGGAGAGCGTATCTTGGTCCTCCAACTTTCCCGGGCCCTCACCCTGGACAAAGTCACCGACGACAAGGACGAGCCGCTTGCGTTTTTTCAGAATGAGGGCATGAGCCTCCAGGAACGCAGCGTTCGCGGCAACGATTACCTGGATGTCATCCTGGCGGAGGCTTCCGCGCGCAATCAGGAATTCACCCTTCATTTTCGCTATCACGGCAATGTTATTGAAAATGCGGGAAACGGCGTCTTATTTGTAGGCGCGAGAGAGAGCTGGTATCCGCATCTCGGCGACTCCGCTGAATTCTCCACCTATGAGCTCACCATGCACTGGCCTCGCAAGCTTCGCCTGCTTGCCACCGGCACCAAACTCGAAGAGCACGAAGACGGTGACTTCCGCGTCGGCCACTGGAAAACAGACAAGCCCGCCTCCGTCGCGGGCTTCAATCTCGGAGAATATGCCACAACTTCCGTGGTCTCCGCTGGCCATTCCATCGACGTCTACGCCAACCGCCAGCTCGAGCAATCCCTGCAAAATCGTATCTCCTCGGAATCGGACTTCATCTCCGTCCCTTCCGGGCCCTTCGGTTCTGCATCAACCGGTCACGCAGTCGCGCCCATGCAGGCCCCTCCGAGCCCCGCCGATGCCCTCAAACAGCTCGGCAAAGAGATCGATTCCTCCATTCATTTCTATGAAACCTTCAGCGGCCCTTTCCCTTTGCACAACCTGAGTGTCTCGCAGATTCCCGGAACTTTTGCGCAGGGCTGGCCCGGGCTGCTCTATCTCTCCACCTTCTCTTTCTTGACTCCCGAAGCCCAGCACCGTGCCGGACTCTCCACTGCCGGCCAGGAGCACTTCACCGAACTCGTCCCCTATCACGAAGTCGCGCACCAGTGGTGGGGCAACGTTGTCGGATGGTCCGGCTACCGCGACCAGTGGATCAATGAAGGCATCGCCAACTATCTCGCTCTGCTCTTTGCCGACACCAAGAAAAACCCGGACCACACTCTTCACGTCTGGCTCGATCGTTTTCGCCAGCGCCTCACGACAAAGTCCCCCGGCTCCGCGCAACCTGCTGGTGACACCGGCGCGCCCATCCTCGGCACGCGCCTCAACTCCTCAAAATCTCCGGACGCTTACGAGCAGATTATCTACAGCAAAGGCGCCTGGATTTTCCACATGCTCCGCGAGATGCTGCGCCAGCCTGGCGGCAAGAATCCCGATGCCCGATTCATTGCCCTCTTGCAAACGCTGATGACCAAGTACGCTTATCGCGCGCTCTCCACGGATGACTTGCAGCGCGAAGTCGAGGCCGTGATGACCCCCAGCATGGATTTGGAAGGCGGGCGCTCCATGCAATGGTTTTTCGAAGAATGGGTGCGCGGCACGGGAATCCCGCAATACCGTGTGGAGTTCACTGCGCATAGCACGGAGAAAGGCTATCTCGTGCGCGGGAAGCTCTATCAGACCGGGGTGCCGCGCTCGTTTATTGCCAGCGTTCCTCTTTATGCAAAGGGCAGTGCCGGAAACAAGACGTTTCTCGGCGCAGTTGTGGCCGCCGGGCCGGAAACCTCATTCCATTTCCTCGCGCCCGCACCTCCGCACAAGATCATCATCGACCCCCAGATGACCCTGCTCTGCACCTCAGAATAATCGGCTGCGTACACTCTTGGATCAGCAGCCTTTCTGCCGCTTTTCACCCGTCATCCCATCCACAATTTAGAATTTGTGCGAATCTCTGTATGAATTACTTGGAAGGTGAATCGCGAGTGAATCCTATTTGAAATGCTCGAACAGCAACTGTTGCTCCAATAGCGGGCTGTCGACGTTGAGCTCGGCCTTCCCCTTTTCACCGAATACGTAGACGAACCCCTCGGGATCTTTCGGGAGCCCGCTCAACAGTCCCGTTTCAATCAGCTCCGACATCCGCGTCGGCCGCCGTCCATTTCGCTTTTCATACTCGTCTGCGAGCAAATCAATCTTCCTGCACTCCTCATTCGCTTGAAGCAATTCCAGGTGCATGAGTGCGTTTTTCTTCATGGTGGGATCCGTCGCCGTGTCGTAGATATCCTTCCACAAGAAGTACGAAGTCGAGTACGATTCACCTTCCGCCGCGATCCTCGCCGCCATCACTTTCATCCAGATCTGCGCCCCCGGCTGATTTCCTCCCTCCTGAAATGATTCCGAGGCCTTCTTGTAATCCTTCAGATCGAAGTAGTAGACGAATCCCAGATCCTCGTACAGTCGCCAGTATTCCGGATTGGCTTTGATCCCCCGCTGGATCAGCTCCACCGCCTGGTCCGGCCTCCCCGCCCCGCCTGGAGCCGCCTGGCTCAGAAATACTGCGCCGAACCGGTACGCCACCAGCAGATTGGGGTCCAGCGTCGTCGTAATATCCAGCAGCGGCCACAGCAGCTCCAGGTTCGCCTGCTTCCGCACATGTTTGTTGCCGTAATACTGCACCACGCGCGTCCAGTAAATATCCGCCATGAGCGGTGCGTACTCCAGGCTCATCGCCCGCATCAGTTTCCCGGATCGCAGCAGCAAGTCATCCCGCTCTTCGCTCAAAGAGGCGCGTTGCGCATCAATCCCGTGCTGCAGCTTCCAGATTCCCGCGAATCCAAATGACAGCACTACCAGCAGCAACACCCAGTTCATGGCTTTCTGCGATTTCATTTCAAGTTGCGCCTGGAAAATACCACCGCCGCGGCCGTCAGCACGATCGTGCAGTAGACCGCCGTATACAACGTGTTCTGCAGAATCAGCGCGCCCGGAACCGCACGCCCGTGCGCGGCCATGGCCATCACGTTGAAGTTTTCAAAATTCGGCAACAGGTACGACAGCCCCTTCGTGAACGCCGCCATCTCCGGGCTCATCACCTGCACCGGCAAGTTTCGTAGGTCCTGCACGTACAATCCCACGATGTACAATCCCGCCGTGAACAGAATCGCCAGAATCGGCGTCGTATAGCAGGAAAACAAAAGCGCCAGCGCCACGATCAACGCCAGCTTCAGCCAGATAAAATACACCGCCACGAAGACCACCGCGTCGCTCCGCTCCAGCCCATGCTTCACGTACAGCATCGTCAGAAGCAGTCCCAGCGTCATCGCCGCCGTATTCACCGCCAGCGTCAGCACTAGCCCGCCGAATTTTCCCAGTAGGAATTCCCACCGCCGCACGGGCTTCGCCAGCAGTGCGTACAGCGTGCGCTTGTCCATTTCCTTCGAAACCAGCGCCACGCCCAGAAAAATCGCAATCAGCAGCCCGATCACCGAGATCGCGCTCAGCCCCAGGCTGGTAATCACGCTCTGCTCGATCCCGATCGAAATCTGCCCCACGATCACCGACGCCGCGATCATCAGCAGCGCGAAAAACACCAGGTTATACAGCACGCGGTCGCGCACTGCCTCCCGAAACGTGTTTAACGCTACAATCCACGCACGCCTCATTTCCCGCTCACCTCAACCGCTGCTGCCTGCGCCCGGTCCGCCTCCACAAGATTCATGAAGAATTCTTCCAGCGTCGCTTTCACCTGTGTCACCGAAATAATTTGCGCCCCCGCTCCGCGAAGCTGCTCGATCGCCGCGTACAGCTCTGCTTCCGCCACCACCAGCCGATAGCTGTCTCCCGCCTTTGTTGCCTTCGCCAAAAGCCCCGCGTTGCTTGCCGCCGCCAACTTGAAGACGATTTCCATTCCCTGCGTCTTCATGTCCACCAACTGCCCCGGCGCGCCAACGCCCTGCAGCTTCCCTCCGACAATCACACCTACGCGGTCGCACATCATCTCCGCATCCGACAGTATGTGCGTCGAAAACATCACGGTCTTACCGTCCCGCTTCAATTCCAGAATAATGTCGCGCACTTCGCGCCGCCCCACGGGATCCAGCCCGGACATCGGTTCGTCCAGTATCACCAGTTTCGGATCGTGCAGAATCGCTTGCGCCAGTCCCACGCGCTGCAACATGCCCTTCGAATATTTGCGAAGCTGGATCTTCCCCGCCGTTTCCAGCCCCACTTTCTTCAACATCCCTTGTACGCGCTCTTTGCGGTCCGCCGCCGTCAAATCATGAAACCTCGCGAAATAATCCAGCAATTCCGCCGCGGTAAGATAATCGTAAAAGTACGGCTGCTCCGGCAGGTAGCCAATATCGCGGTGCATCTCTACGTCGCTGATCGGCCGCCCCAGAATCCGCGCGCTTCCCGCTGTCGGAAAAATTAAACCCATCAGCAATTTGATGGTCGTGGACTTTCCTGCCCCGTTCGGCCCGATAAATCCAAACACTTCGCCCGTCTCCACTTGCATGTTCAGCCCCTCAAGAGACTTCTTTTTCTTGAGGTCTAGAAATCCAAATGGATATTCCTTGGTCAGATTTTCTATTTCAATCGCTAATCCTGGCATGCACTCATTGTTGGCAAGACGAAGCCGACCGTCAATCCATCAGCCTGGATGATGTGCGCGGAGTGAAACATCAAGGAGAGAACTGCACAAAGACGAACAGAAAAAAATCAGGAATCGCCGCGCCCCTGCCCGATTTGCACCAGCTGCGCTGGCGGTGACGCGGGGGTCATCGCCATCGGCTTCAGGTTCTGCGGGTCGCGCCAGTTATCCAGAATCCCCACCTGCTGCACGCACGACACCGTGCACCGCGCCGCACAAAACTTTTCCGTCAAATACTCCCGGTGCCGCATCTCCGGCGTATATTGCGCCAGCGGTATCCCCGGATACCCGCGCTGCTGCGAACACCAGTGCACCAGCCCGTCCTCGCAAATGTACAGATACCGCGAGCCCGACCGGCACCGCCATTCATGCTCTTTCCCGCGCGCCACGTTATGCTGAAAATCGTTAAACCTCGAAAACGACCGCTTCCCCAGCTCCATCACCGCTTCAAAAATTTCCTGTTCGTGCTCTCCCAGCGGCTTCAACTGCCCGTTGTTGTCGTGAATAATCCCCACCGTGCTCGTAAATCCCAGCTGCACCGCCCGCTGCGCGATCTTCAGCGCATCTTCCGGATCCTTCACGCCGCTGCCCAGCACGGAATTGATGTTCACCTGAAACACCGCGTATTGCGCCAGCATCTCCAGCCGCCCATCCAGCGTCTTCAAGCTCTTCTTCGAAACATCGTCCGGCACCACATTATCGATGCTGATCTGCAGGTGCTCCAGCCCCGCCGAATTCAGCCTCTCGATGCGCTCCCGGTTCAAATAAAATCCATTCGTAATCATCCCCGCGATCATTCCGCGCCGCCGGATGTGTCGGATCACCTCATCCAGCTCCGGATGCATCAGCGGCTCGCCTCCGCTGATCGTGATGACCGACGTCCCCATGTCCGCCAGCAAATCCAGCCGCGCTTTCATCTCCTCCAGCGGCACCGGCTTCGAGAAATCGTCGTATTCATTGCAATACGTGCACGCCAGGTTGCACTGCCGCATTGGAATCACGTGCACCAGGATGGGATGCTTTGTCGACGCCAGCGCCTTCCCAATCATCCGCAGCTCGCGCACACGCGTCCGCGCAAACCGCAGCCCCCGCCGCAGCCGCGTCCCGACACTTGCCCGCGCTACCTTTGCTCCTTCCGCCATGAAATAGGTGGAATCCCCTGTCAAAAAGTATACATTACACCGCTGAATCGCGTTGCCCCGGTGCCCCACGCGCACTCCCTGTGTTCTTCCATTTCTCTCCATACAGGGCATTACATCTGCGTTAAACCTATGCTAGGGTAGCGCCAAAGAAGGTCCTCATGCAAAAACCGAAATCAACCGTTCCCCTCCGCTTGTCTCTTACGATTCGGCGTTTCCTGCTATTGACGCTTGCCCTGGCATCGGCATTCCTCCTCCTACCGCGTGCCGCTCGTCACGCCAACGCAGCGCAATCCCGTCAAGTCGTGCTGCCTCCTCCGGGCCCTTTCGAGATCCGCCTCCCTTCCAGGAGCTTTACGCCCGAGCCTCGCCCTCTCGATTTGCCTCGTTTGTTCCCCAACCCCAAGTCATCGCGACTGCACGCAATTGTTCAGCTCCACGATATTCCCACTCAGCAAACTCGCGTCGCGCTTTCCGCTGTGGGCATTTCTCTTGGCCAGCCCCTCACGGGCCGCGCCTACCTCGCTACCGTCAAACGCGGCGTTTCACCTTCTTCTGCATCGCTTAAAAATCTTCGCTGGGCGGGTCCGCTCTTGATCGAAGACAAGCTCGCCGCGGAACTCCAGCGGCCTGAGCAGATATCTTGGGCGCTTCGAGTCGCAGGCCGTGTCGAGCTGGTCGTGAACTTATTCCCCGACGCCGACTTCGCCGCCGCCACCAAAGGCGCGAAAGATCTCGGCGGCACCATCCTCGGTGAGGCGCGCGCCGCCTCGGTCTTCGCTGTTTCTCTGCCTCTTGGCCGCGAGCGCGACTTGGCAAGCATGGACGATGTTTTCTTCATCGAGCCCGCGCCTTCTCTCGCGAAAGGCGAGTCCGATCGCGCTCGCACTCACGTCCACGCCGACGTCGGTCCTATCCCTCCCGGTCATCCCACCGGCCAGGGCGTTGTGGCAGCGATCTTCGATGGCGCCCACGCCGATATAGCTCATCCCGATTTCGGCACCCGTGTCGTCCAAGGCGACGTTGGAGCAACCTTCAATCCGCAGGGCCACCCCACTATGACCGCAGGCATGATTGCCGGCGACGGTTTGCAATCCTTGGCAAACGGCTCATCCGTAGCCAATCAGTGGCGCGGCCTCGCACCCGCCTCTCAAGTCCGTTCCTACAATTTCGCCGTCCCCACGGCCAACTTTGTCACCAACTACTTGAACGACGTAACCAGAGCCGTGCAGACCGATTCCGTTGTGATCATGAACAATTCCTGGGGAGATTCCGGGTGTTCGCCTTTCCCCTATGGCTCTTATGCCGGTCGCGCGCCTTTTCTCGATGGCGTCATTACCGGCACCCTCGGTCGGCCCGTTCCAATCGTATTCTCGGGCGGAAATGAAAGGACCGGATACTTTGACAGCAACGGCGTCTTTCAGACCAACTGCATTACCAATACCGCCCCGCCCTTTGCCAACTACACCACCCTGAATCATCCCAAGAGCGCCAAAAACATCATCGCCGTCGGCGCCATCGATTCCGGCAACAACGCCATGAGCGATTACAGCAGTTGGGGCCCCACCCTCGACGGTCGCATCAAACCCGACGTCGTCGCCTCCGGCCAGCACAATGGCACGATGACCAGCGGCGTCAGCCATATCGACAATCCTTTCGGCAATCCAGTCGGCAACCCCAACCAGCAGGATTACCGCATTCCCATCTTCCAGCCGGGCGGCACCTTCGTATACGGCTGGTTTGCGCAGACTTCTTGCGCTGCCTCCATCGTCTCCGGCGGTGTCGCCCTCATGATCGACGATTGGCGCCGCCATTTCCCAGGGCGCGGTGATCCTTTTCCTTCCACGATGCGCGCCCTCCTCGTGAATAACGCCCTCGATCTCAACGATGCCACCACCACCTGGTACAAGCCGGGCCCCGACTTCGCTTCCGGCTACGGCCTCGTACAAATCAATGAAACGCTCCAATCCTTGGAGCGCGGTGATGCTTACCAGGGCTCCGTCGGCAATCAGACCAGCGTGTCCTGCCCCGTGACCGTTCCCGCCGGCACCGCTCAATTCAAGGTCACCCTCGCCTGGGACGATCCTCCCGCGATGGCTAATGCCAACCCAACTCTCATCAACGATCTCGACCTCGTCGTCACCGATCCCTCCGGAACTCGCCAGTTTCCCTGGACCCTCGACCCCGCGAATCCCTCCGCCGCTGCCGTTCGCACCAAGGAAGACCACCTCAATAATCTCGAGCAAGTCCTCGTCGCCAATCCCCTCGCTGGTGCCTGGACCGTGGTGGTTCGCGGCACCACCGTCCCGCAGGGCCCGCAGAGGTTCTCCCTCGTCAGTGCCAACGGCCTGAAGTGTCCGAGCGCCCCCAATCCGCCCACCAATCTGAATGTCGTCGTCCAGTAAGTCCCTTGCGACTCCGTATAGCTCCGCGTTTCCTCTGCGCACGGCGTTTACCCCGACCTGATCGGGGCGTCTCTGCGTTAGTCTCTTCCGCTTCCCTTTCAACTTTGAACTGTCAACTGCAACCGTCCTTGCCTGCATCCTGCTAAACTTGGAGCACCAAATCATTCAGGAGTCCCCCCATGTCTGAAGCCGCCAAATCTGTCAGCTCCACCCCGACTCGCACCGAGTCCGACTCCATGGGCAAGATCGACGTCCCCGCCGACCGCTACTACGGCGCGCAAACCGCCCGCTCGCTCATCCATTTCGACATCGGCAAAGACGTCATGCCGCCCGAGCTGATCCGCGCCTTCGGCATCCTCAAAAAAGCCGCGGCGCTCGTCAATCAGGATCTCGGCAAGCTCTCGCACGAAAAATGCAGCCTCATCTCCCGCGCCGCCGATGAAGTCATCGAAGGAAAACTCCACGACCACTTCCCTCTGCGCATTTGGCAAACCGGCAGCGGCACGCAGACCAACATGAACGTCAACGAAGTCATTTCCAATCGCGCCATTGAAATCGCCGGCGGCGAGATGGGCAGCAAGAAACCCATCCATCCCAACGACGACGTCAACATGTCGCAGTCCTCCAACGACACCTTTCCCGCCGCCATGCACATCGCCGCCGCCACGGAAACCGCGCGCCGCCTGCTCCCCGCCATCAAAACTTTGCGTGACGCGCTCGATGCCAAAGCCAAGGAATTCGCCGACATCGTAAAAATCGGCCGCACCCACCTGCAAGACGCCACTCCGCTCACTCTCGGCCAGGAATTTTCCGGCTACGTCAATCTTCTCGACCGCGACGGCGGCCGCGTCGCCGTCGCTCTCGACGGCCTCTACGATCTCGCCATTGGCGGCACCGCCGTCGGCACCGGCCTCAACGCCCATCCCGAATTCGCCGAGCGCGCTGCCCGCAAAATCGCCGAGCTCACGGGCCTCCCCTTCCGCTCGCATCCCAATAAATTCGCCGCGCTCTCCGCACACGACGAAATCGTTTTCGCCTCCGGCGCGCTGAAAACTCTCGCCGCCTCGCTCATGAAAATCGCCAACGACATTCGCTGGCTCGCCTCCGGCCCCCGCTGCGGCCTCGGCGAACTGATCCTTCCGGAAAACGAGCCCGGCTCCTCCATCATGCCCGGCAAAGTAAACCCCACACAGGCCGAAGCCTTAACCATGGTCGCCGTGCAAGTCATGGGCAATGACGCCGCCATCGGCTTCGCCGGCTCCCAAGGCAATTTCGAGCTCAACGTTTTCAAGCCCGTCATGATTTTCAACTATCTCCACTCCGTCGAGCTCCTCGCCGGCTCCTGCAACAGCTTCGTCAGCCATTGCGTCCAGGGGATCGAAGTCAATTACACGCAGATCGAACACTACGTCCACAATTCCCTCATGCTCGTCACCGCCCTGGCCCCCAAAATCGGCTACGACCAGGCCGCCCAGGTCGCCAAAGCCGCCCACCACTCCCGCATCAGCCTCCGCGAAGCCGCTCTCAAACTCGGCTACGTCACCGCCGAAGAATTCGACGCCTTGGTCAAGCCCGAGGATATGACGCATCCCTAGTAGGGGCGCGACAGAGGATTAGAGTTCATGGAGTCAATTCGCTTTGGGCGTTGGCAACTAAGCTGCGATCCTGAATCCACTAGGAAAGCCTATGCTGCTGTGTCTATGGGCGGGCCTGAAGAGTGTGGCTGTCAGCCTTGCCTTAACTTTGCTGCCGCCCGAGACCAAATCTACGTGCCAGAATTGGTCACCCTATTAGAAAAGCTAGGTATCTCACGTAGTCGCGAAGTCGAAATCTACCACATGGCTCGCCTAGAATCAGGCAGGCACCTTTACGGGGGCTGGTTTCATTTTGTGGGATCTATTGTTTCGGGTGCTGACGCCGCCAAGCAAATTGCCGAGAAAACCTGGCAGCCAGATCTTGAGGAAGCAGGCGAGTATTTCAGTCTGGGATTTAGCTCGCGGCTAGAACTTGTCCGAGAGCCATTCGCGGGTCTTTCCCTCGTTCAGCTTGAGTTCACAGCCAAGGTCCCTTGGGTTCTCGCGACAGTGGAGCCTAGTTAGACGGGTGCCATGATTTTGGGAGGCGCATGATTAGTGGCGCAATGCTTTTGAACTTAGGAACATGAAGCACCCTTAAGTAAGGGTCAGACACCGGATGAGCTGGCAAACATTTTCATAGGCTTAACGCAAACGTGCAGGTCACTGTTGAACTTATGAAAGAGAATGGGAAATTATGGGCCGGCGCGAATTCCTTGCTGTCCCTGTGGTGCTCGGGAGTCTCGCAGCAATTTCGGCATCAGGAGTGAACAACTTGTTGCGTATCTCAGCCGACTCAAGTCGCTCCAGAGTGAAAGCACTTGTGTTTGATGTGTTCGGAACCGTTGTGGATTGGCGCGGCTCCCTCGTTCGCGAAGGCACGCAGTGGGGTCAAGCAAAGGGTCTGCAGGTAGACTGGGCGAAGTTCGCCGATCGCTGGCGGGCAGGATACGCTCCGTCCATGGAGAAAGTGCGGAAGGGCGAATGGCCCTGGATGAAGCTCGATGAGCTTCACCGCCGGATCCTTGATGATCTTCTGTCCGAGTTCAAAATCAATGGACTAACCGAGGAAGAGAAGAACCATTGGAATCTTGTCTGGCATCGGCTGACACCTTGGCCGGATGCGATTAGTGGTTTGACGCGACTCAAGAAAAATTTCGTCCTGGCAACGCTCTCGAACGGCAACGTTTCGCTGCTGGTCGAGATGGCCAAGTTCGCAGGTTTGCCTTGGGACACTGTGCTTTCGGCCGAACTTTTTCACCACTACAAACCGGATCGCGAGGTCTATTTAGGCGCTGCGGATCTCCTCGGCTACCAGCCTTCGGAAGTGATGATGGTGGCAGCGCATCCGAGTGATCTGAAAGCCGCCAAAGCCTGCGGACTTAAGACCGCTTTCGTGCCAAGACCTATGGAGAACGGACCAGAGAAAAAGGAAGCCGCGCCAATAGGTGAGGAGTTCGACCTTCAGGCGCGCGATTTCGTGGAGCTGGCAGCGAAGTTGAAGGCGGAGGCCGCATGACGGCCCCGTCAAGCCTGAGGACATGACCCGTCTATGACTATTCGCGCAACAGTCAGGCAGGGTTCCTTAAGTCCGCTGAAGGACGCCGGAGATGAGCAGCGGCGGGCCGCTGTTGAACACGTTGGCTCCGATGTTTAGCACGCTTGAACTAATCTTGTATCTGCTTTTGCCGGCGTATGTGGCGATGTTTGTGATGGCCTATGTAGTGCGCCGGCGAAATCGCGAAGTGGTGCCAAGCCTGCTGCCGGCGAAGCCCAGCGCTCCGGCGGCCCACGAAAACTTTGGCGAGTGGGTAGCGATCAATTTTGGGCCGCTAGGCTGCCTTGTCTTCTTGCCGTTGTTGCTGGTGCTGGCAGTGCTCTCGTATCCGTGCGCCGCGATCCCGTTCTTGGTCCACAAGAAGCGAGTAGCACGCTTCTTGGACAGGATGAAGCAGGCCGGTCGCACTATTGATTGGGAGGAGGCGAGACATCGACTGCATGAGCCGCGGCCTGGAACGCTTCTTTGCGAGATGCTATCGATGAAAGGACCGGCGCAAATCTGGTGGACCCCGGACGCAGTGGCAGAAATCAGCCCCTTTCGCTTCGTGTTCTCAGATGACAACGAGCATTTGTGCTTCGAGAAAGAGTTCGCGGCTTTCGGAGAATGGTCCTACTCGCGATATACGAGCGCAGAAACAGGAAACGCTTTTCTGGTAGAGCATCCAAAGTCAGATCGAAAGGTCTTCTGGCAACAGCTAAAAGACGTAAGGCATATCACGACTTACTGGCGATACGCTCGCAGGTCGTGATATGGGAGTGCCAAACTGCGGGAGACACACGATGATCCATCGGAATGGGACGTTTGTTGTGGGATTTGCGCTCCTAGTTCTGCTAGCCGTGCCACTACAAAGAGTAGATGCACAGGCGGCGTACACGCTGAAGCCGACGCCGAAGACGGTGGCTTGGGGATACTACGATGCGAAGGCGGCGCCGGTGTTGCGCATCAAGTCGGGCGATACGGTGGAGATTCAGACGCTGCTCACCAACAGCCCGAAGCGGCTGGAAGAGGCGGGCTTGCCTCCCGACCAGGTCGAGCAGTCGTTGCGCGACATCACCGACCAGGTGAAGGACAAGGGTCCGGGCGGGCACATTCTCACCGGCCCGATTTACATTGAAGACGCGCAGCCCGGCGACGTGCTCGAAGTCAAAATTCTCGCCATCAAGCTCGCGATTCCTTATGCCTACAACGCCTTCGGCCCCGGCCGCGGCTATCTTCCCGACGATTTTCCCTACACAAAAATAAAAATCATTTCGCTCGATGAAAAGCGCATGGTCGCCAAATTCGCGCCCGGCATCGAGATTCCGCTGCACCCCTTTTTCGGCAGCATGGGCGACGCGCCGCCGGAAACTGCCGGCCGCTGGAACAGCGGTCCGCCCTGGGTCATGGCCGGCAATCTCGATAACAAGGACCTCGTCGCCGGCACCACGCTCTACATTCCCGTGCACGCGCCCGGCGCGCTCTTTGAAGTGGGCGACGGCCACGCCGGCCAGGGCGACGGCGAAGTGGACATCACCGCGCTCGAAACTTCGCTCATCGGCACGTTTCAATTCATCGTGCGCAAGGACCTGCACCTGAAGTGGCCCCGCGCCGAAACCCCCACCCACTACATCACCATGGGCCTCAACGATGACCTGAACGCCTGCGCCACGCTCGCCGTCCGCGAGATGATCGATTTCCTCGTCACCGAAAAACATCTCTCCCGCGACGACGCCTACATGCTCTCCAGCGTCGCCGCCGACCTCCACATCACCGAACTCGTCGACGGCAACAAAGGCGTCCACATGATGCTCCCCAAATCCATCTTCGTTTCCGGAGCAAAGTGAGCCGCTATGGGCTGGTCACTTTCCTGGGCAGCGCTCAAAGGCGGCAATCTTCAAAGAGCCTGCGCGGCTTTGGGTTTGCGCGCGACGGGAAAACGCGAAGAGACAGCCGAGTCAAAGATCGTCGGCGCCCAACTGCCGACGGGATGGTACGTGATTCAGTTTGATGGAAGCGAAATGGAAGACCGGGAGCTCGCGCGTTTGTCGCGCTCAGGAGAAGTCGTCTGCTGTTTTGTCGAAGACCATGTCATGGTGAGTTGGGCTTCTGGATGGCGTGAGGGAAAGAAAGTCTGGTCAGTGGTCCACGACTGCGAGAAAGGACAATTTCATCTCGATATCAAAGGAGAAGCTCCACCAGAGCTAAAAAACATTGCAGAGCAGTTGATCGCCAAACAGCAAGCTGCGGGCGGTGAGAAGGCCGACGTGGATTACGTCTACGACGTGCCTGCCGAGCTTGCCAAGGAGCTTACGGGCTACCGTCACGATCAGGACATACCGGGACTGACCGGCGATGTGTTTGAGATTCTCGAGCGGGAAATGACGCCCCTGGGTAGCGGCCGACGATGGCGTTGGGGATATGTGTGGTTGTTCTTGCCTACGCCGATTGTTGCTTTGCTGTATGTGCTGGCGCCCGCCTCATTTCTTGAGCGCCTTCCCTATTGGGCGAGTGCGGATCCCAAGTCCGTAGCAAAGCTTGCGTTGATTCTGCACGTGCTTGTCTGCTTTCTGATTGTGAAATTGCGGAAACGTATCCACAACGCGGGAAGGGTGAAATGAATCGTTCGCGCAGTTTGCCAATGCTCCTCGCTGTACCTCTTTTGATCTTCTCGATCGGTCTCTGTGCTCTTTCCTCTGCGTCCTCTGTGTTAAGCCCTTCGCTTTTCGCCCAGACCCCCACGCAGCCGCAAGAAACAAGCGCCAACAAAGATGGCGAGGCGCTCTTCAAGCAGCGCTGCGCGGGCTGCCACGAAGGAGGAGTCCCGCGGGCCCCCAACCGCGCAGCCCTGAAACAGATGTCACCGGAGAATGTCCGCTTCGCTCTGGTCATCGGCAGCATGAGCACGCAGAGTATAGGATTGTCCCCCACACAGATCGACTCCATCGCTCAATTCCTGACCGGCAAGCTGCCCGGGAAAGAGCAAATTCCGCCCGAAGCATTTTGCGCCGCGGGCGGACCCGCATTTTCCGATCCGCTCGGAAAACCGCACTGGAACGGCTGGGGCGCAGGCCTGGAGCAGCATCGCTTTCAGCCCGCCGATATGGCGCAACTCTCCGCCGCGCAAGTGCCCAAGCTGAAGCTCAAGTGGGCCTTCGGATTTTCAGGGGTCACCCGAGCGTTTGCCCAGCCCACGATCGCCGGCGGCCGCCTGTTTGTAGGAAGCGCCGACCGAAAGGTTTATTCGCTCAGCGCCGAAACCGGCTGCATCCATTGGGTGTTTGATGCCGATTTCCCCGTGCGCACCGCCATCAGCATCGGCCAGAGCGGCGATGCATGGATCGCCTACTTCGGCGACCAGCACGCCAATGCCTACGCCGTGAATGCCGCGACAGGAAAACTCCTCTGGAAAACGCATGTGGAAGAGCACCTCACCGCGCAAATTACCGGAGCGCCCGCGCTCGCTGGCGGCAGACTTTTTGTTCCCACGTCGTCCTACGAGGAAGTACCTGGTGCCCACCCGCTCTATGAGTGCTGCACGTTTCGCGGCGCGCTTACCGCCCTCGACGCCGGCTCCGGAAAAATTCTTTGGAAAAGTTACACGATTCCTCAAGAACCCGCGCCAGTCCGGAAAAACAAGCTGGGCGTCCAGCTCCGGGGCCCTTCGGGAGCAGCCGTATGGTCTTCCCCGACCGTGGACCTCGCCCATCACATGATTTATGTGACCACCGGCGACAGCTATTCCGACCCGCCCGCGGACACTTCCGACGCCTTCATCGCCTTCAATTCGGACACGGGAAAAATCGAGTGGTCGCGTCAGATGACTGCGGGCGATGCCTTTACCATCGATTGCGATGGTCCTCCGGAGAAGCGCACCAATTGTCCGGAAACGCCGGGGCCCGATTTTGATTTCGGTTCCTCCCCCATTTTGGTTGAGCTCGCGAACGGGCACCGCGCTTTGATCGCCGGGCAGAAATCGGGCGTCGTTCACGCCCTGGATCCCGATAAGCAAGGCGCGCTCCTCTGGCAGAGACGCGTGGGCAAAGGCGGGAGCCTCGGCGGCGTGCAGTGGGGCTCCGCCGTGGATGCAAAAAATGTTTATGTCGCGTTGTCCGATGTGCGCATCCGCCCCGTGCCGGCGGGGACGCCGGGGGCCCAGGGTTCCATCACGGGCACGGCATTTGCCTTGGACCCCAAAGCGGGCGGAGGGCTCTTCGCTCTAAATCTTGCAACGGGAGAAATCGTTTGGCAGACGCCGCCTCCCGGCTGCAGCGAAAAACCGGGTTGCAGCCCCGCGCAGTCGGCGGCGGTGACGGCCATCCCCGGAGTGGTTTTCTCGGGCAGCCTTGACGGGCATTTGCGAGCGTATTCGGCCGAAGATGGACGGATTGTCTGGGACGTGGACACCATTACGGATTTCAAAACGGTGAACCAGGTGAAAGCGCACGGAGGTTCGCTCGACGGCCCCGGCCCGGTCATCGTCGGCGGAATTCTTTACGTGAACTCCGGATACGCTTTTGTGGGCAGCACCCCCGGAAACGTCCTGCTGTCATTTTCAGTCGATGGAAAATAAGAACGATCACTCGTAGCGCAGAGCGATCATCGGGTCGACGCGCATCGCGCGACGTGCAGGAATGTAGCAGGCCAGCAGCGCGACGCCGGTCAGCAAAACGGCGACGCCAGCGAACGTGATGGGATCGGACGCGCCGACGCCGTAAATGAATTGCGTCATTAGTCGCGTCAATCCAAGCGCAAACGCGACTCCGACGGCCACGCCGATGAGCGTAAGCTTCATCCCTTCGCCGAGCACCATGCGCAGCACGTCCGCGCTGGACGCGCCAAGCGCCACGCGTATCCCGATTTCATGCGTGCGCTGCCCCGTCAGGTAGGAAATAACGCCGTAAATTCCGATCGCCGAAAGCACCAGCGCCAGCGCGGAAAAAACGCTGAGCAGAATCATCGCCAGCCGCTGCGTTGCGATGGACCCGGCGACAATGTCCTCGACCGGACGCGCGCCGTAAACGACGGAACTCGGATCCGCTTTTGTAGCGGCAACGCGAATCGCGCTCACCACGCTGAGCGGCGAAGACGTCGTTCGCGCGACGTAGCCGGAACCGTTCGCCAGCAGCGGCCAAAAGCGGTCCGGCACTTGCCAGACCGACAAATAAAGCTGCGACTGCAAAGTCTGGTGCCCTTTGTCGCCCAGGCCCCAGTGCTCGACGTGCCCGACTACGCCGACGATTTCCGGCTGGATTTCCAGCAGCCCGACGTTGATGCGCTTGCCGATGGGATCGGTGTTCGGAAAATATTTGCGCGCGAAAGTCGCGTCAATCACCGCAACCGCCGGGGCATGTTCGTCGTCGCGGTCGCTGAAGAAACGCCCGCGTTGAAGCGGAATGCGCAAGGTCTGCTGATACGGAGGCGTAACGAGATAGAAAAGTGCAAACGTCATGTCGTTTTGGTTCGCGGGCGGCGCCTGGCCTTCGGGCCAGAACGGAACTTCCGAATCGCCGGTCATCGGCAGCGAGCCGCCAATCACCGCGACGGATTCCACACCCGGCACGCTCGAGAATTGCCGCACGCTCTCGCGATACTTGGCGCGAAGCTTGTCGGCTGTAGTTGAAGGATCGGAAGTCAGAGAGGTTGCAAACGAAAGCGCCTGGTGCGGATCGAAACCGGGATTGATTCCCCAGAGCGCGGCCAGGCTGCGAATCATCAGCCCCGCGCCGACGAGCAACACCAGAGCCATGGCCATTTCGACGACCACAAAAACGCTCTGCGCGCGATGCCGAGCGCCGCTGCCGCCGCGACCGCCTTCCTTCAAAGTTTCGTTGAGCTTAGGCCGCAACATCTTGATGGCCGGCGCAAGCCCGAAAACGATGCCCGTGAGAATGGCCAGCCCGCCGGTAAACAGCAGCACGTGAGAATCAAGCGCGATCTCATCGGTGCGCGGAAGAATGCCGGCGAGCGCGGTAAGAATCGTGCGCATCGCCAGCTTCGCAAGTAGCAGGCCGAGCGCTCCGCCGGCGATTCCAAGCATGATGCTCTCCGTCAGCAACTGACGGATGACGCGCATGGAGCTTGCTCCGAGAGCGGAGCGAATGGCAAATTCACGCGTGCGCCCCGTCGAACGTGCAAGCAGCAGGTTGGCGACATTGGCACAAGCAATCAACAGAACAAATCCCACCGCGCCCAGCAGCACAAGAAGAATTCCCTGCACATTGCCAACCGTATCCGCCTTCAGCGGGACCAGCGTAATCCCGGTGCCTTTGTCGACCTCGGGAAAAGCGGCGGCGAGATTCTGCGCAACGGAATCCATGTCCGCGCGAGCTTGGGCCAGCGAGACGCCAGGCTTCAAACGCCCCATGGAATTCAGGCCCATGCTGATGCGGCGGTCGAGAAAGGTGGGATCGGTCCACTGACCAACGGGCACGTAAACATCCGAAGGACTGAGGCCGGGCAAAAGTCCCTTCGCTACGCCGACAATTGTGTACGATTTTCCGTTGAGGGTAATGTTTTTGCCGGCGACATCAGGCGAGGAAGCAAATCTGCGCTTCCATAACCCGTCGCCGAGGATGGCCACGGGCCCCGCACCGGCGCGGTCATCTTCGGGGCGGAAGTCGCGGCCCACGATGGGGGTGAGGCCGAGAGAGAGGAAAAAATTCGCGGAAATCATGTGGCCGTGCAGGCGTTCCGGCTCACCTGCGCCGGTCATGTTGAAGTCATCGGAGCGGAAGGCGCTTAGTGCGGCGAAAGAGTGGTTTTGCTTCTGCCAATCAAGAAAATTCGGGTAAGAAATAGAGGTTTGTTCAAACGTAGTGGTTTTCCCGTAGACCGCATACAGCTCCTCGGGATTCGGGAAGGGCAGCGGATTGAGGAGCACGCCATTGACGATGGAGAAGAGCGCGGTGTTCGCACCAATCCCCAGTGCGAGCGTGAGCACAGCGATGGCGGCGAATCCACGGTTATTCAAGAGCACGCGAAATGCATAGCGGATGTCTTGCCAGAAGTTATTCATCGGACTCCCCCAAAAGCACACCTATTCCTAGGGATGAACTTCTGCCGGAAGATACGGACGTAGGTTGTCGTTTGTTCCCTAAAAACGGAGGGAAGATTTGCGGGCTAGGCTGCATCGCTATACCATAGCGTCGCCCAGCGACGTCTACGGTGGAAGTCCATTGGAGGAATATTGAAAGCTGGAAAAGCTCTGGCATGGCTGATGCTGTTCTGTTTCCTGCCGTCGCTGGCGGCGGCACAGACGAAAGAGATTCCGGAATGGTGCCGGGCGCTCCCGCGGCCCGAATACAAGACGCTGGAACGGGTTTTGCCGACTGAGCCGTGGTTTGAGGTCTATAAAGTTTCGCCCGGAGTATTTGCCATCTACGAGCCGCACCAGGCGGAAGAGGTGATTTCGTACTTAATCGTGGGGCATAAGCAGGCGCTGCTGTTCGATACCGGCATGGGCATGGGGAACATTCACGCAGTCGTGTCCCGGCTGACATCGCGTCCCGTGGTCGTGCTGAACTCGCACACACACGACGATCATGTGGGTGGAAACTGGCAATTCGCATTTGTCTACGGAATGGACACGGAGTTTACTCGCACCAATGCCAAGGGCTCGCGCGAGGATGCGCAGGCGGAGATCACTCCGGACCAGCTGTGTGGTGAATTGCCCAAAGGATTCAATCCAAAAACATATGCTACAAAACCGTGGAAGGTCTCGCGCTTCATCCACGACGGATTCAGAATCAATCTGGGCGGCCGGACGGTGGAGGTGCTCTCGACGCCGGGACACACGCCGGACGCCATTTCGCTGATCGACCACGAGAACGGGCTGCTGTTCACGGGCGATACTTACTATCCCGCTCCGATCTGGCTGTTTCGACAGGAAACCAATCTCGATGAGTATGCGGCTTCGGTGAAGCGGCTCGCGGAACTCGCGCCTCAAGTGAAGTTGGTGCTGGGAGCGCACAATATTCCGGTGGCAAATCCTGATGTCCTTCCCAGGTTGGTTGCGGCGTTCCAGACCTTGCGCGAGGGAAAAGCGCCGCCGCAAAAAAGCGAGGGCGGGAAAACTTTGTACACGATTGACGGCATCTCTTTTCTGATGAAGGCCGGGACGGTGGGAGTACACTGAAATTCTTACGAAGATGCGAATGGGCCGCTTTTTTCCAAGAGTCATTTGCACCGTCCTTGCCGCCGGGCTGTTGCTAATTTCCGGTTCGAACGCGGGCCAGGAGCAGCAAAAGCGGAAAAAGAAAACAGTCCGCAACGACGTGCTGAATTTTGACGGCGGCATTGTGTTTGAAACGGACGGCAGCCTTTCCGAGCAGACTTGCTTTCGAGTGACGGGGCGGGTCACGGCCCCGGAATTTTTCGACAAATTCGAACGCATCGATACGGAGCAGGGGACGGAGTATCGAAGCGGCCAGATGATCGTTAAGGAGTTTCCCGAGGAAGTGCACGTCTCGTTTCTCGTTTTCGACTTACCATGCGCGAACCAGATGCAGCCTGGCCCGCGGCGCTATCTGACGATGGATATGATGAAGTCGCTGCGCTTCCAGTTCTACTGGAAGCGCGGGATCGATTTGCGACGGATAGAGAACCTGAAACAAGTGAGTGCGACAGCCGAACCTATTGAGCCCTACAACACGGAAATAAAGGAGGAACTGCCGAAGCGATTCCGGTGGTTTATTGACTTCACCATTCCGAGTGGCGGAGTGCCCCTAACGGATCGACTGGTGCTAATCATCCGGGCGCCGGATGACCGCAGGGTAGCTCGGGTTGCGGCGCGGCTGTAGATACAATTCTAAATTGTAAGTTCTTAGTTGCCAGTTAAAAACTTCGGAACCGAGTCCTCTTGGCGCCCCGCTAAATATTTTTTCCCTTCCCTATCCCATGGAACTGACTTTTTGCGGTTCGATCTTGTAGGTGACGCGGACTTCGCCGGGCTTGCGGAAAGGATAGACGGGATTGCCGAGATATTTTTTGGAGAGTTTGTTGATGTGGTCGTCGGCACCCTTTTCTGTAATTTCGACGACTTTGCCGCGAATCTCCAGGTAACGATAGGGATTCGCAGGATCTTGCAGCGAAATGGAAACGCGGGGATCGCGGCGCATGTTGATGTCCTTGACGCGGCCTTTCGCGGAATTAATACAAACATATTTTCCGTCGTAGTCCACCCAGACGGGCGTGACTTGCGGCTGTCCGTCCTTCATGAGCGTTCCCAAATTTCCGAACGCGGCTTTTTCCAACAAGTCTTTGTGAGTATCCGGAATCATCTGTGCCATTTCTTTTCTCCTTGCGAATCAAGCGAAAATTATTTCGTCGATGCGCCCTTTGGCGATCAAAGGCGCGCCGGTGGCTTTTTGCACTTCGTCGGGCGACCATCCGAGGGCGACTTCGCGGAGCAGCAAGCCTTCGGGCTTGACGTCGATGACCGCGAGATCGGTGACGATAGTATCCACACAGGCGAGCCCGGTGAGCGGATAGGTACATTGCTTCACGATTTTGGGGTCGCCGTCTTTTGTGGTGTGCTCCATGCAGACGATTAGAGTTTTTGCGCCGGCGGCGATGTCCATGGCGCCGCCAATTCCGCCGGAGCCTTTGGCGCCGGGGATTTTCCAATTGGCGAGATCACCTTTTTCAGAAACTTGAAAACCGCCAAGAACGGCGACATCGAGATGTCCGCCTCGCGTCATGAGATGCGCGTCGGCCTGATGGAAGAACGATGCGCCAGGGATCAACGTTACCGGGACTTTCATGGCGTCCACCTGGTCGAAATCTTCTTCGCCGGGCAGTGCGCGGCGCCCCATACCCAGAATTCCATTTTCGCTGTGAAAATAAACGGTGATGCCTTTCGGCAAATAGTTTGCGATGAGATTTGGAATTCCCCAGCCGAGGTTGACGTAGGCGCCGTCGGTCAATTCCTGGGCGGCGCGCTGGGCGATCTGCTCTCGGGCAAGGCGCGGCTTATCCGGCATAGTGAAGGCCTTTCGCTTGCACGATGCGATGGACGAAAATGGCGGGGGTGATGACATTTTCGGGATCGATGGAGCCAACAGGGACGATTTCCTCGGCTTCGACGATGGTGGTTTTCGCAGCCATGGCCATAATGGGATTGAAGTTTCTGGCGGCGAGGCGGTAGGTCAAGTTTCCCAATTCGTCGGCCTTTTGCGCTTTGATGAATGCGTAGTCCGCGTGGATGGGCATCTCCAGGATGCAGCGCCTCCCGCCTATCTCGCGCTCCTCTTTTCCTGTGGCCACTTCTGTGCCGACGCCAACGGTGGTGTAAAAGCCGGTGAGACCGGCAGCGGCGGCGCGCATGCGTTCGCAGAGAATGCCTTGCGGCACGAGCTCGAGAGTCACTTCCTTGGCCGCGTAACGATCCTGAAAATGATTCGCGTGGGGGCCTGGGAAAGAGGCAATGACGTGTTTGATCTGATTGTTCTTGAACATCAGGCCGAGCTCGCCTTCGCGCGTGCCGCAATTATTGCTGATGGCAGTAATGTTTTTCGTCCCTTTGCGCGCGAGAGCCTGAATCAGATTATTGGGAAAGCCCGCGCCGCCAAAGCCACCGAACATGATTCGAGCGCCATCGGGAATATCGGTGACCGCCTCGTCGAGGCTGGCAAACATTTTCTGCTTCATCGCGCTCCCATAGCCCCTGCTTTGAAGTGTGCCCGGAACCGCGTTTCCACTCCGCTCTCGCCAAGCCATCGGCCCGTTTCGGTGCCGCTCAAATCATTTTTCAGCAGCATGCGCAAATCGGCTTCGTCATCCACATCCATCTCTAGTCGTACGTTCCTGCGGAAAATCACCCGGGCGCCGATTCGTTCGGCTTCGCCAACGTGTTTCACGAAACTCCCCGTGCCAAAATGTGATGGAAATAACGCCGGAGGCATGCGCAGAATCGCATTCGTTCCCATGCCGTCGCGCGACGGAACGATAACCAGCGCTGGTGCTTGACATTCGATGGACAGCAAATCATCGATATCGACTGCTTTCACCAGGGGGACATCCAGCGGCACGCGCAGCAGCCCCGTGACTCCACGCAGCTCGCAGAGCCGCGACGCGGCGTCGACGGAATCGCTCTCGGAAATCTGGTGGTCTTCGCGCAGAATCTCCCAGCCGTTTTCTTCGGCGATGCGCATCGCGGGTTCGTAATTGGTGACTACGAAAATCTTGTCGGCGCGGCGCACTCCTTGAACGGCGCGAATGGTGTCCGCAAGCATGGCTTGCGCCAATCCAAACCGCTCTTCTGGCGTTAAGACGCCGATCAACCGCTTCTTGGCGTTTCTCAAATTTTTGATGGGTAGAAGGAGAGCGCGCATGGGAATGGGTCAGTAGGCGCCTTCGGTGTAGGGCGCGTGGCTCTGCGCACTTAACAATTCCAGCCGGGGAGGTGCAGCCGGTTTCTCGTTTTCCATTTCATCGAACACGCGGCGGATTTTGTATGTCGTTGTACGCTCAGCGGGAATGCGCCCGATGGAGCGAATCCTGGCGCGAAATTCCTCAGGCGAGACGTACTCGCCAAAAGTGGCGCCTGCGGCTTTCGAAATGCTTTCCTCCATCAACGTTCCGCTAAAATCATTTGCGCCTGCCTGCAGACAAGCGAGGGACGTTTCGAATCCGAGTTTTACCCAAGACACCTGAAGATTCTTGATGGCGCCGTGGAGGAGCACACGCGAGAGCGCGTGCACGCGCAAGTGTTCATCGCGCTTGGCGCCAGGGCGGGCACCACCGTGACGGTAGAGGCGCGTATTTTCATGGATGAAGCCTAGCGGCACGAATTCCGTGAAGCCGCCGGTGCGCTTCTGGATGGACCGCAGCAGGAGAATATGGCGCACCCAGTCGGCGGGGTCTTCGACATGGCCGTACATCATTGTGGAGGTGCTGGGAATTCCCAATTCATGAGCGGTGGTAATGATTTCGATCCAGCGCGCGACCGGGAGCTTGTTGGGGCTCAGCTCCTGCCTGATGCGATCGTCGAGAATTTCCGCAGCCGTTCCCGGGATGCTGCCGAGACCTTCGTCTTTCATCATTTGCAGGTACTCGCGGAGGGCCATGCCGGTCCTGGCGACGCCGTAATCGATTTCCATGGGAGAGAAGGCGTGCACGTGCATTCCGGGAATCGCGTGCTTGACGGCGCGCAAAAGGTCGCGATAAAAAAAGCCGTCGAGGTCGCGCGGCAATCCACCTTGGATGCAAACTTCCGTGGCGCCGCGTTCCCAGGCTTCGCGCGACCGGCGAACCACTTCTTCGAAGGAAAGCGAGTAAGCGTCGGGCGCGCCGGGGCCGCGGCCAAATCCGCAAAAACTGCAGCCGACGAAACAAACGTTGGTGAAATTGATGTTGCGATTGACAACGTAGGTGATGGCGTCACCGACGGTTTCCCGCCGCAGGTGGTCCGCGACGGCCACCAGAGCGTCCAAATCTTCGCCTTCTGCAGTCGCCAGTCGCAGGCCTTGTTCGTACGTGAGTTCTTCACCGGCTAGCGCCGTCTGGAGACAGTCGCGCATTTCCGCAGCGCAAGCCGTGAGTGCGCTGGAGTCGGGCTCGCCTATCGTGTTCGTGGCCATTTCCTGCGTATCGTACCAGAGGAAGGTGCTCCTGTGGTTGCGCCCAGGGGAAATTTTTGTGCCTGGTCCTGTGGTCCGGGCTGGCTCGCGCGGCTGGCTTCCTTTAACATAGCTGCGAAACTATGAAGCGCGGAACTATGTTTCTTGTGATTGGGCTGGCTGTCCTCGGAGTGGCGGCTGCGGTTGCGGCGTCGATTCTCCATGACGGGCTGAGCTCTCGGGCCACGCCGAGCAGGCTGGAAGCGGTGATCGCGCGCAATTCTCATTATCTTGCAATCCCATCGAGCGCTCGGTCGGCGCAGAACCCGGTGCTTGCCACTGTTGAGGAATTACGCGACGCGCGGCTGCACTTTGCTGATCACTGCGCCATCTGTCACGGGAACGATGGCAGCGGGGCGACGATGATCGGTGAGGGACTCTACCCACCGCCACCGGATCTGCGCAAACCGGATACGCAAAACCTGAGTGACGGCGAACTTTTCTGGGTGATCGAGAACGGCGTGCGCTTTACGGGAATGCCCGCGTTTGGGAAAGGCGGCCAACACGGGGGCGAACTGGATAGCTGGAAGCTGGTGCACTTCATTCGCCATCTGCCACACCTAACCACGGAAGAGCGCCTGGAAATGGAGCGGTATAATCCCGCGGGACCAGAGGATCGCGCGGAAGAACAGCGGGAAAACGAATTCTTGAACGGAGCAACGCCAAAGGAGAAGCCGGAATCCGATAATCATCATTAGGAATGAGGCGGCGTAATGTTACGCTTACAATTTCTCCGGGAGGATTTCATGAGAGTTCGTGTTCTCACCATCGCAATGTGCTTTGCGCTTGCGGCGGGAAGTGCCTTCGCGCATGGCGACAAGGTGCACGTCATCGGCACGCTGGAAAAAATCAATGCCGATTCCCTGCTGGTGAAAACGAAAGTGGGCAAGTCCGTTGAGGTGAAACTTACGGCATCGACCGTCTATGTCCTGCGGAGCAACAACCAAGACAAGCCCGCGAAAGTATCCGATCTTGCGCTCGGATATTCGGTGGTCATCCACGCAACGCCGAAGGACAGCACGCTGGAAGCCGATGAGGTCAAATTCTCCGTGCCCAATGCGCCAAAGGCGGCAGCTCCAACCGTGCCGAAACCGAATTCCTGAGCAAGCTGAGAATTCGCGGCAGGTTTCTATTCCACCAGATGACACGAATGGGTTTTCAACACCAGCCAGACACGACGTCCGGCAGCCAGCTCTAGCGCGCGTACCGCTCCGGGCGTGACGTGCACGGAGAACGGCACACCGCAATCGACACGTGCAATCACCATCGTTCCACGCGGTTCCAACGACGCGATGCGGCCTTCGATGATGTTCCGTGCGCTCAAACCACGCGGCTGTTCGTTCGCAAGCAGAATGTCTCCGGCGCGAATGGCCACACGCACACGGTCGCCGGCCGCGGCGAAGCCTAAGGGAACTTCGAGTTCACACGCCGCCTTTCCCAGGCGCACGCGCATCACTCCATCGGTTTCACGCAAATCCAGCACGGTGCCTTCAAGAAGGTTTTCGAATCCTGCCGCTTGGGCCAGCCGTTTTCTGCGCGGGGCGTCGAGCACGTCCATGGGCATGCCGGCGCTCACCACGTGTCCGTTGTCGATGGCGATCACGCGCTCGCCAAGAGCGTCCACTTCTTCGCGGCTGTGCGTTACATAAAGAATTGGTATGTGCTTAGCTGCATTCCAGGCGCGCAAATCGTCTACAATCGCCGATTTCAATTTCGCGTCCAGCCCCGTTAGGGGCTCGTCCAGTAGCAAGACGCGAGGCTCGGTCACCAGAGAGCGTGCCAGAGCGATCCTCTGCTTTTCTCCGCCGGAGATTTCGCCAGGCTTCTTTTTTCGCAAGTCCTGCACGTGAAATGCAGAGAGAATTTCTCCGACTCGCTCTCGCTGCCTGCTTTTGTTCAAAGCGCTCAAACCGTAAGCGACGTTTTCTTCCGCGCTGAGGTGCGGAAACAGCGCCAGCGTCTGAAAGACGTAGGCGATACGGCGCTTCTGGGCTGGCAGATCGATGCCGGCTGCGGAATCAAAGAGCACCTCGCTGCCGACCACGATGCGCCCAGTATCGGGGCGTGCCAGGCCGGCAATACAATCCAGCAAAGTTGACTTCCCTGCTCCGGAAGGTCCGAACAAAATCGTAATGCCGGGCGAGACTTCGAGAGAAACATCCAGAACGAAGGAGGGAGCGTCCGCGTTGCGTCGGTCTTTGCGGATTTGCCCGGTGAGCATCGCTGTTATGACTTCGCCGCCCAAGGTGTCCACACGCGCCGGTTCACGGCGTACACCACGGAGAGCACGGCGAACGAAATCATCAGCAGCACCAGTGCCATGCGATTGGCTTGGCCGTATTCGAGCGACTGCACGCGATCGTACATGTCGATGGAGACTGTTCGGGTCACGCCGGCTAGATTCCCGCCTACCATCAGCACGACGCCAAATTCTCCGAGTGTGTGCGCGAAACTCAGCACGATGGCGGTCACTACGCCTGGCAATGAAAGCGGCAGGATCACCCGCCAGAACGTGCGCAGGCTTCCCGCGCCGAGAACCGCCGAAGCATCAAGTAGTTTTCGGTCGACGCTTTCGAACGAAGCAATCAGCGGTTGCACTGCGAAGGGGAAGCTGTACAACACCGACGCCAAAACTAATCCGGTAAACGTAAACGCCAGTCCATGCCCGAAAAACGCGATCCACAATTTTCCGAGCGGCCCGTGCGGGCCCATGGCCACCAGAGCGTAAAATCCCAAAACGGTCGGGGGCAGCACTAGCGGCAGCGCCACGATGGACTCCAGCAAAAACTTCCCGCGCCAATTCGAATACGCCAGCCAGTACGCCACGGGCATCCCGATCAGCAACAAAATCGTTGCCACGCACGCCGCCAGCTTGATCGACAACCACAACGCATCCATTCTATTCCCCGCCTCTTCCCCGATTCTCGCTTCGTTCTCTTCTCTGCGTTGCCTCTGCGTCCCCCGCGTCTCTGCGTTATTCTTTTTCCCCGCTTTTCGTTTTTTCGGGTAGTGCGAATCCATACTTCGCCAGCAAGGCGCGCCCTGCTTCACTCTTGACAAATTCCAGAAACGCCCGCGCTGTGTCTTTGTTCTTTGCATTCTTCATCACGATCGCGCCCTGCTCTATACCCGGGTGCATGTTCGCGGGGATCTCCCAACTCTTCCCATCCTTCATCGCCGGTGAAATGGCCAGTGAGAGGGCGATAATTCCCGCCTGCGCGTTTCCCGACTGCACAAACTGCGCTGCCTGGGAAATATTCTCGCCATAAACCAGCTTGGCTTTCACTTGGTCATAAATTCCGGCTTTTTCCAGCGCGGCCACCGCAGCCCTGCCGTATGGCGCATGCTCGGGATTGGCGATGGCGATTTTTTGCACGCGCGGATCCAACAACGCCTTCCACCCTTCCTTTGCAACATCCACCTTGGCATCAGCCGGAGTCCAGATCACGATTCTTCCCATTGCATATTCGTGGAGGGTTCCCGGCTCCGCGAGCCCCGCTGCTTCGAGCTTTCTCGGATAATCGATGTCCGCCGAAAAAAACAGGTCGAATGGTGCCCCGTTCCGCAGCTGCGAGAAAAAATTCCCGCTGGATCCGTAAGTCACATTTACTTTCGTTCCCGTCTGCCTTTCGAATTGTCCGGCCAATTCCGTCATTGCAAATTTCAAATCCGCCGCCGCCGCAATGGGCACCTCTTTCACTTGAGGTCGTGCTTCTCCCCGCGCCAGGAAAAAGACTATGAACAGCGGCAACGCGCTTAAGACCCTATGCGAAGGTGTCTTCTCGCCAGTCACAAGTCTCCAATCACACTCGCAAGATCATTACTTCTGTCGATTTGATCAGCGCCGCCGCGCGCTCCCCGGGTTTCAGCCGCATCTCTTTCGCGGCATCCGCGGTGATGATGGCGGTAATCTGCTGCTCTCCGATGACCAGCCGCACCTGCGCCAGCAATCCGCTGTACTTCACTTCCAACACGCGGCCAATCAATTGGTTCCTGCCGCTGATCTTTCGCAAATTCCCTCGCCGCGTCTCAACGCTGCCGCGCTCCAGTTTTTTGGGGAACAGGCGGTCGATCTCGCTCTCCGGCACGCGATGATGGCCTCCCGGCGTCTTCACGGATTTGATCTTTCCGTGGTAAATCCACTGCTTTAGGGTGGGATAGCTGATGCCCAGAACGTTGGCCGCTTCCCGCGGCGCCAGCAGTTTCTCCACGTTAGTCCTCCGGCGAATCCGCAGAATATCGCATATAGAGTCGCCAAATCAATACGTTTATATACGTTTAGGAAATCGCTTGACGCAGGCTCTCAGGACCGCGGCCGTGGCACTCAGTACAAAAGTGGAAACAGGGCTATCGCGCCGCGCTCCGGTCCGCAAGCATGACGAGTAAACTCAATCTGCAAGGACGCGTGCCGTTCGCCATTTGAGTATACGCGAGGGTCTTCGTGGAGAAACTAACACCGGAAGAGGTGCGCAAAACCGTCCACCTGTTTTGGACCACGTTTCTCGCCAAGTCCGAGGATGTTCTGAATTCCTACTACGCCTCCGCAAGCAGCGTCTTCCAGATTAGTATGGCCCGCAGCGAGCCCGGGCGGCTCGGAGCCATGCGCCGCTCTCGCGAATACTTTCGTCCCGATACACGCATGGATCTGAAACTCGGCCCTATCGAGATTGCAATGATTGGAACAGATGCGGCGGTGGCGACCTACACGTTTCATTTTGAGGCCACCGGGCGCGACCTCGGAGGCGGCAAGCGCGTCGAAGAGAAGTTGGAGATTGTCCGTGCGACGCATGTCTTTCAGCGGGATGCAAAAGGCAAACTTCTCATCGTTCACGAACACTTCTCAGTGCCCGTCGCCTGAACCATCAGGGGTTCTAATTCCGTAAAGGTTTGCCGCTCTTAAGGGTGTGCGCGATACGCTCTTGTGTTTTTTTCTCCCCGAGGAGAGAGACGAAGGCTTCGCGCTCCAAGTCAAGGACGTATTGCTCGCTGACCATTTGCGGGGAGCTTAGCGCCCCACCAGCCAAGATGTTGGCGAGCTTGCGCCCGACGTGAGCGTCGTACTCGGATGCGTAGCCGCCGCGCATCATCATGTGGATGGCCAGCTTCGCACCAGCGAGAAACTGTTCGCCGAGTACTTTAATCTCTGTGGTTTGCGCTCCCTCCTGCCACGTGGCAGCGAGCGGCTTGTAACCGCCGCGGACCAGCGCGAGCGCGGCTTCCTTCGCATCACCGACCAGCCGGTCGCGGTTCATGGACACGCCATCTTCGCGGCGCAAGAAGCCCAGCTCGCGGCACTCTTCGGCGCTGGTGCCGACTTTGGCCATGGCGATCGCCTCGAACATCGGCTTCAATGCGTGGAAGAGATCCAGATCTTCGCCGCCGGCGGCATGTTCGTTGGCACGTATGAGCATTTCCTTCGTTCCACCGCCGCCGGGAATCAAGCCCACGCCGGTTTCCACCAGCCCGATATAGGCTTCCGCCGCGGCCTGAATCTTCGCGGAGTGCAGGCCGACTTCGCAGCCGCCGCCCAGCGCCATACCCTGCGGAGCAGCCACCACCGGCTTTGGCGCGTACTTGAGCGCGAGGTTGACGTTTTGAAATTGCTTTACGGCCATGTGCAGTTCGTCCCATTCCTGTTCCTGCGCGCCCACCAGCACCAGCATCAAATTCGCGCCCACGGAAAAATTCACCGCCTGGTTGGCGATGACCATCGCGTCAAAGTCCGTCTCCAGGCGCTTCAGGCCCTTGAGCATCATGGCGATCAGGTCGGCGCCGATGGCGTTCATCTTGGCGTGAAACTCGACGCAGGCCACGCCGTCGCCGAGGTCGATCAGGCTAGCGCCGGAATTGCGCTCCACTTCTCGTCCGGCATCCTTCAGCGATTTCAAAATAATGATGCCCTTGGGCTCCTCCACTTTTTTCGCCGCGCCGCTGGTGATGTCGAAAACCGTGGTCGCGCCTTTTTCCGATTCGTAAAATCCCTTGCGCCCGCTAGCCAGCACTTTTTCGATCACTGGGGGCAGCACGCGCCCTTCTTTCTGCACTTGCGCCGCGAAGGCCTTTACCCCAATGGCGTCCATCATTTCGAACGGGCCAAGCTCCCAGCCGAAGCCCCAGCGCATCGCGCGATCGACATCCACGAGATTGTCGGAAATCTCCGGCACGCGCCGCGTGGCGTACAAGCAAGTCTCGGAAAGCCCGCCCCACAAAAATTGCTGGGCCTTGTCGCCTTTCTGCCCTTCCAGTACAGGGCCGACCAGCGCACGCAGTCGCTCACGTGTGTCTTCAATGGCTTTGCCCATCTCGAGCGACGCAAACTTCGCCTTCTGACGCGGGCGGTACTCCAGAGTGTTCACGTCGAGCGTAAGAATTTCTTTTTCTCCGGCGCCCTTCACTTTTTTGTAAAAGCCCTGGCCCGTTTTGTCGCCCAGCCACCTCCGCTTTGCCATCTCTTCAACCAGCGCGGGCACTCTGTACATTTCGCGCGATTCGTCATTGAGCGCTGTCTCGTAGATGTTTTTCACCACGTGCACCAGCACATCGAGTCCAACGATGTCTGCCGTTCGAAACGTTGCCGATTTCGGCCAGCCCACCGCAGGCCCGGTGCACGCATCCACTTCCTCGACCGTCATGCCCAGCGTACCCATCAAGCGCAAAGCATTCAGCATGGAAAACGTCCCGATGCGATTGGCGATGAAGTTGGGCGTGTCTTTCGCGATCACCACGCCTTTGCCAAGCCTGCGATCGCAGAATTCGCTCAGCGAATCGATGACCTCGCTCGAAGTTCTTGGGCCGGGGATAACTTCCACCAATTTCAGATACCGCGGTGGATTAAAGAAATGCGTACCGGCCCAGTGCTGCTGAAATTCTTCGCTCATCCCCTCGGCGATCAAGTGCACGGGCAATCCGGAAGTGTTGGTGGTAACGATGGCGCCGGGCTTTCGAAACTGAGCCACGCGTGTGAGCAGATTGCGCTTGATCTCCAGGTTTTCCGCGACCACTTCGATGATCCAGTCCGCTTCCGCGCAGCGCGCGAGATCATCGTCAAAATTTCCAACGGCAATTTTCTCCGCAAGCGCCGCGGTGAAAAATGCCGCCGGCTTCGATTTTTTTGCCGCGTCCAGTCCTGCGCGCACAATCTTATTGCGTTCGCCGGCCTTCGCATCGGGCGGCAGATTCGGCGGAACGATGTCCAGCAAAATACAGGGTAGCCCGGCGTTCGCGAAATGCGCGGCAATCCGCGAGCCCATCGTTCCTGCTCCCAGCACCACTGCTTTTTCGATGCGACGTTTCATGGCACGCCTTCTAGACCGGATTCGAACGGAAGGACAGGTTACAAAACCAGCATGCGGCGGTCAAACGGCTGCCCGCGCCTCGGCGTTGGCACTAGAATAGAGAGATGGCAGAAGAAACTAAGGTCTCCGGAGCCCTCGGCTGGCTCCGCACGGCAAAGGACAAACTGAGTGCCTTTGCCCACGGCGAACCAGGCGAACCTGCGAGGCGACCGCGCGTTGGCCTGGCCCTTGCGGGCGGGTTTGCGCGCGGCCTGGCCCACGTCGGCGTAATGCGGGTGCTGCGCGAGGCGAAAATCACCGTCGATTGCGTCGCCGGCACGAGCGTCGGCGCTTTAATCGGCGCAAGCTATTGTGCAGGCGTAGCGCTGGAAGAGATGGAAAGAATTGGCTCGGCCACGACCTTTACGGATTTTGGGCGGTGGACGCCGTCGTGGCTGGGGCTGGCCACCAACCAGCGTATGGAAAGATATTTCGCGCGCTTTACTCCAATAAAAACCTTCGAAGAACTGCGGACGCCGCTGGCCATCGCGACAACGGACATCAACGCGGGCGTCTCTGTCTACTATTCGCATGGAGCGATTATGCCGCCGATCCGCGCCTCTTGTGCGTATCCGGGGCTCTTCCTTCCCATCCAATATGACGGGCGCACACTGGTCGATGGATTTCTGACCGCGCCGGTTCCGGTCGAAGGCGCGTTGCTGCTCGGCGCAGATATCGTCATTGCGGTGTATCTGGAAGCAGGCAGTTTGGAGCAGCCGCGCACGTTCACGGACGTTCTCAGCCGGTCGTTTACGATTATCCAGCGTCACGCGGACCTCGGCTGGCGCACGCAAGCAGACGTGATCATCGAGCCGGATGTAAAACCCTTCGTGTGGGACGATTTCAGCAAGACACCGGAAATGGTTGCGGCCGGGGAAGCAGCGGCGCTGGCCGCGCTGCCGCAGATCCGCGCCGCGCTTCGTGGCGAAAAACGTAATTCCGCGGCGTAGCGTTCTTTCTACATTTGATCGCCAAGCTGGGCGCAGCATGCTGCGTTCTACAAACAGACAACACGTCTAGCAATTCGAAAGACTATTCACGACTGACTTGCACTACGACATGCTGCCCTTCTCCTTTGCCGCGCTGCGTGAGCCATGCGGCAAGGCCTTCGGCAAAACGTTCGGGAGTGAGGCGGAAGCTGGCTTCGACTTTGCCTTCTGCGACAGGAAGGGTGTCGTCAAAATCGGCGGAGTTGGTGAAATTACGCATGCAGAATTGATCGAGCCAATCAAGAGGGCAGGCCCGGGTTTCGCCGCGAATGACGACGTTGACATTGAATTTTTGCGCGTACATGAAAGAAAAATAATCGCAGCAGCAGCGAGCCGCGCGACCGATTACGAAGTGCGCGGGCGCTTGACGGAGTGGGCCAAGCCGACGGCTTCAAGCATCCAGATGAAATACCAGCCGATGTCGGTTTGATACCAACGAAGGCCGAGGCGCGCGGAGCCGGCGTGAGTATGATGATTCTGGTGCCAGTTTTCGCCCCAGGCGGTCAATTGGAAGGGGCCCAGCCACCAGACGTTCATGCTGGAGTCGCCTTCTTCGACGTGATTGAGATGTGTGAGGCTATTGACCAGGCATTGCATGTGCAACGAGTAGACGAGGCGAATCGCGCCCATCCAGAAGAAACCCATCCAGCCAAATCCGAGAATCAATCCGACGAAAATCGAGAAAACAATGACGGGCGTTTCAGCCCAGCCCCAGATCTTGTAGATACCACTGGTGAGTTCCGGAGCCCAGCGCTTTTTGTCGGCGGGCTGCGTTTGATAGAGCCAGCGAAGATGCGCCCACCAGAACCCGCCCTGCTTGGGACTGGAGATGTCTTCGGGCGTGTCGGTGACGGCGTGATGGAGGCGGTGATAGGCAACCCAGCTTGCGGGGTGGCCGGAGCCGTTGAAGACGGCCCAGAAAATCAGGAACTGTTCGACGAAGCGGTTGGTCTTGACCGTGCGGTGGGCGAGCATGCGGTGATAGCAGACGGTGGTGCCGAGTCCGCCGAGGGCGATGCTGAGGATCGTCATGCCGACCACTTTGAGGCTGGGCACCGGGAAAAGGATCAGCCCGATGACTGCAAGGACGTGAATAAGGACGAGATAAGTGAAGACGCCCTCTTTGCCGCGGACGGGTTTCCAGAAGGGGCGGTCCCAGGGGCGCTCTTGTTGCGTTGCGGTCAATTCCATGTGCTCTCCGGCGATCTGCTTTGTGAAATGCGCGAGTGCCCGGTGTGCAGAACGTAATAGGCAATCATAACCATACCATTTTCCGACGCGCGTTGCGCGAAAACTGTACAGAAGTGGACACAAATAGTGAATGGTGCGAGAGAGTGACCTCGGAGAAATCTGGTCATCCGCTGGGTCGATCCCCGCTATGGAAAAGCTCTTTAGCGACAGCTCTACCATCAGAAAGGGGACGAGGGCGTAAGATGGGAGATTCATTCCGGGAGGCTCGCGTGGAGGCTAGACAGAGGGAATGGCTGGAACAAGTGGGAAGCGTTCTGGAGACGCTGAATCAGGGTGTGATGATCAACGATGAGGGCAGGCGGGTGATTTATGCCAACTCGACGTTTCTGGAAATGATCAAAATGGATGCCGCGGAACTTCTGGGACGAACGATGGTGGACTTGTTCCCGCCAGAGGACGTGGCTCGATTACTGGAGCTGATTGAGCGGAGGGAAACGGAGGGCCGCGCGCGCTACGAATTCTATATCCCGCAAGCCGATGGAGGACGGCTGCCGGTAGCGGTGACCTCGCGGCAAGTGCAAGGGGCGGACGGCGCGTCATTTGGAATGGTTACGGCCACGGACATCAGCGAACAAAAACTCGCGGAGGAAGAACTGCGCAAGGCCAACGAGCAGCTGCTGGCGCGGCAACGCCAGGTGGAAGAAGAGCTATTGCTCGCCGAGAGAGTGCAGCAAAGCCTGGCGCCAAAGAGCTTGAGCTGGGGAGGCGCAACTGTGGAGGCGTACTACCGGCCGGTGTGGACGATTGGGGGAGACTATGGTCTGGTAATTCCGCGAAAGGAGCATCTCGACGTGTTGGTCTGCGACGTGTCCGGGCACGGGATCAGCTCGGCGCTAGTGGCGAACCGGATCTATTCGGAAACGATGGCGCAAGTGGAGCGGAGCGCGGAGCTGGGAGCGATGCTGCGTCATTTGAATCATTTTGTACTCGAGAATCTGGCGGGCTCGGCGTTTTATTTCACGGTCGCGGCGGTGCGGTTTAATCGCAGCTGCCGTTCGCTGCAATTCGCGGGGGCCGGGCATCCTCCGGTGATGATCGTGCGGCGGGGAAAAGCACCGCAACTGCTGGAATCGAAGAGCATGATTTTGGGATTATTCGAAAACGCGGTGGAGGCGGAGGCTATCGTGGAGGTGCCACTGGAGGCCGGGGACCGCGTGGTGGTGTACACCGACGGATTGAGCGAGAATTTCAACGCGCGTCGCGAGATGCTCGGCGTCGACGGGCTTGGCAGAATTGTGGGCGACACGTTGGATCTGCCGCTGGCGGAGATGAAGCAACAAATCATCGAGCGGGTGGCGGCATGGCGGAACGGCCCGGCAGCTGACGACATTTCGCTGGTGCTCATGGAAGTTCGATAGAGGCATTCATTTCAAGGAGGAAGGTGATGGCGATTGGGAAACGCTTGGCGGGGATTTGCGCGGGAGTGGGTCTGCTCCTGGCCGCGATGGCGGTGGCACGCACGCGGGGAGCGGGGCAAGACGTGCCGGCGCAGTTGAAGACTCCAGAGGGGCAAAGGCTGGCGGCGGAAGCGCATGCCAAGGGCTTTCAGGTGTACACGTGCAAGGACGACGGGAAGGGGTACAACTGGACGCTGAAGGGGCCGGAGGCCGAGCTGTTTGACAAGGCGGGGAAGAAAGTGGGGAAACATTTCGCGGGGCCGACATGGGAGTGGAGCGACAAGAGTCAGGTGACTGGAAAGATGATGACGAGCAGTCCTTCGCCGGATGCGGATTCGATCGCGTGGCTTTTGCTGATGGCCACGGGACATTCGGGAGAGGGCGTGCTTGCGAACGTGACGAACATTCAGCGATTGCACACCAAGGGCGGGAAAGCTCCGGCCACGGGATGCGACGCGGCGCATGCGGGACAAGAGACGCGCGCGGCGTATGAAGCGGATTATTTTTTCTACGGCAAATAAAATCTACTGTGCGGAACGAAGAAGCGGTGCTCCTCCAAAATCGAAAACGTAGGGCGCATTCGTGTGTTACTTCGGCGCGGATTTTGAAAGCAGCTTGACGAGATCGTAGAGGAAAGCGTGGCCTTCGTAGAAGGACTGGACGCCTAAACGTTCATCGCGGCCGTGGAAGCGGATGTCATCGCGATCGAAGAAAAAACCCTGGACACCGTAAGTAGGGATTCCCGCGATGCGGAGGGCTTTACCGTCGGTGGCGCCCATGACCATGATGGGCACGACGGGGACGCCGGGCCAGAGAGCTTCAGTGGCGCGGCTGACGGCGGACAAAACATCGGGGCGCATTGCGGAAGCGGGCCCGGGAGCTGGCTCGCCTAGAAGTTTTACGCTGACCTGATCGTCGGCGACGACTTTTTGCAAGGTGGAGTGGACGTAGTCGACGGAGTCTTCGGGGAGCACGCGGCAGTTGACGGTGGCGGCGGCGAGCTGCGGCAAGGCGTTCACAGCGTGGCCGCCTTCGAGTAAGGTGGCGACGCAAGTGGTGCGCAGAGTGGCGTTGAATGCGGGAGTCGCAGCGGCGAGACGTTGCATGGACTCTTGTGAACCTTTGGCGGCCTTGGCGAGATCATCTTTCATTGGGCCCGTTTCGATTTTTGACATTTGCTGGAAGTAGGCGGCGGTAACTTCGTTGGTCTTGAGCGGAAATCCAAAATTCGCAAGGTGTTGCAACGCGGCGGCGAGACGGTAGATGGCGTTGTCCGTGACGGGCATGGAGCTGTGGCCGCCTTTGTTGTGGACTTCGAGGCGGAAGTTGACGACGTATTTTTCGCTGACTTGAAGATCATTGGAGATGCGTCTGCCGCCAGCGGATTCGCCCCAGCCGCCTTCGTTGAGGGCGAACTCGGCGTCGATCAGCTCGCGGTGATTTTTGAGGAGCCAGGCGACGCCGTTGTAGGGGCCTCCGCCTTCTTCGTCGGCGGTGAGAGCAACGATGATGTCGCGGTCGGGCTTGAAACCTTCCTTTTTGTATTGAATCAAGTTGGCGATCCAGACGGCGGCCTGAGCTTTGTCGTCGCCGGTGCCGCGTCCGTAGAAGTAGCCGTCGCGCTCGATGAGTTGGAAGGGGTCCATGGACCAGTCTTCGCGCTTGGCTTCGACGACGTCGATGTGGGCGAGAAGGAGAATGGGCTTGAGGGCGCCGGTGCCGTGATAGCGGACGACGAGATTGCCTTTCTTGGGATTGGCGCCGCCGAGGAAGATGACGGATTCGGGGAAGCCTGCGGCGCGGAGGCGAGCGGCGGCGGCTTCGGCAACGGGAGTGGTGGTGCCAGTGGTGAAGCCGGACTGGATTTCGACGAAATCCTTGTAGATGTCGTGGGCGAGCTGGCGCTCGGGCTCGGGGCGGGTGGTTTGTGCGCTGGCGGAAGCGCAAGAGACAAACAGGGTGATCGCCAGGTGAAGCAGGTTTTTTACTTTAGGCATGGCTGGCATTCTTCCACGAGGGGATAGATTCCTGCAACTTCGTGACGGTGCACCGTGCCCCCCACTCCGAGCCGCTCGGAGCGCGGGAAGCAGCGCCCCCCACCCCCTGTTTTCTGTAAGTGTTGCATCTAAAGGATTTAACTTTACGGTAAGTTGTTTGTTTGCAACACTTGCGGGGATGTCCATAAGTGTTGCTTCTAAAGGAGTTACCGGAGAGTGACCGGCGATCCGTGGACGATGATCCGTGAAGAGAAAAGACGGGACTAACGCAGAGGCCGCCGAGAACGCGGAGTCCACATATCCAGAATAGTAAAACCCTCGTGGGATGCTTCGGGGGCTCGCGGCTGAGCGCGTTCCCTTCGCAGCAAACGCTCTGGGTGAACCAGAATGGGAATTGTTGATATACACCCGGCAGTTTTCGTAAGAGTGGCAAGCAAAGGACTTAGGGGATACGGAACTTGGAAGAGTGTGTAAGCCACTGAAAACACTGGAGACAAAATCGTCTGAACGTCGAGACAGAAGGAATAGTCGGAGGTGGCGGCTGGTGAGCACGACTCATGTTACTGGATGAGTACCGTACTCGTCAAGGAAAATTATTAAAGAATTGAAGGGAAAGGAGATAGGGAAAGCAGAAGTTAGAAGGCAGAAACTAGAAAATGGAAGGAGCGCACGGGAAAAAGGTTCAAAACTCCCACACGCAAGGCGGCGTGTGGGGCACCCGGCACCCGGTGTCTGCCCTGACCGCACGCCTCGACGAAACAAATGGCGTTGACGGACGTTGAATAGGGGGTACTGGCCGGGCGGAGTCCGGCTGCGTATGACTGCCCCAGGTCGCAAGCCCGGATTACGATGTAGAACACTCTTTCGTTTGCGTTCCGCGCGGGGCTCGCTCGCTTGCTTTGTCCTTGTAGTCGTCCTTCCGGTTACCAACTGTACGCAGCGTGGGTTGGTCGAAAGGCCCACGGAGAAGCGGGGGATCCGCGAAGAAACAGTGCGCTTTGTCAGCGGCGGCATCACCATGGCCGGCACGCTGGTCCTTCCGGAGGGCTCTCAGACCCATCCAGCGGTAATTCTTTTTCATGGCTCTGGTCCGCAGACCAGGGATCTCTTTACGGCGCGGTGGTTCGCGTCCGAGGGCATCGCGGCCCTGGCGTACGACAAGCGGGGTGTGGGGGAATCCGGCGGAGATTTTCGCAAGGTGCCGTTCATGGAACTTTGCAATGACGGACTTGGCGCGCTCCAGTACTTGAAGTCGCGGAAGGAGATTGACGCGAAACGGATTGGGGTGTGGGGCTTAAGCCAGGGAGGGTGGCTGGGACCGCTGGCAGCTTCGCGTTCGGCGGATGTGGCCTTCGTTATCGCCGTGTCCGGGCCGGGCGTGTCGCCCGGAGAACAGATGATCGTCTACTACGCGAATGAGTTGCGCGAGCAAGGCGTGGACGAAGGCGATGTAAGAGAAGCCAGCACCGTGCGCCGAGACATTTGGAGCTACATGGCGAGCGGACTGGGGTACGAGAAGACGAAAGCCGAGCTGGACAAAGCGCGCACGAAACGGTGGTATAACCAGGCGAAAGTGCAGCAGGACGACTCGTTCGGTCCGCTTCCGACACCAGCGGAGCTGAGCAAACCCGTGGGCCGCAGCGCAATTTGGTTCAAGCAAGAGGCTGTCTATGACCCGGTTCTTGCGCTACGAAGTCTGCGAGTGCCCGCGCTCTTCTTGTTCGGGGACCACGACCGGTTGATACCGGTGGAAGAGAGTGTTGCGGTTATCCAGCGAGTTTTGGCTGAAGACAAGCACCGCGATTTTACGATCCGGGTATTTCCGAACGTTGATCATGAGATGCGGCTGGTAACGAGCGAGGCCATGGGCGCGGTCGATCCGGAGTACCTAAAGACAATGCGGGACTGGCTGTCTACTCACGTTCTGAATGGACCTCGCTGCATGCCGGTACCATTACTTCATTGTCCGGTTTAGCGCGTTAATCAGGCGGTAGCCACCGTCCAGTCGGCCTTAGGTTGAGCCGACACTCTTGATGACATAGACTTCGAATTCTATGTGGGCTATTTACCTTGCGACATACCTAGCGTCTCATGTGTGGCTGTCGGGTTCCCTTCTCCTGCCATGCATGCTCCTCGTCCGATGGGGTGCAGCGAAGTGGAAAGGCTTGCATCGCTTGGCGACCAATAGGGAGCGTTGGATTTTGATTTGGGGATGCTTCGGGCTGACAAAGATAGCGCTACTGTCTGCGCTGCTCTTGTACTGGTGGCATCGAGAGCATTTCTTGGTTCCTCCCTTTGATTACTTGGGTTGGGCTGGGATGGCGGTCTTGAGCGTTCTCCATGTGTTTCACATCAGCAGCGGAGATGTATTCGCGTTCGCGTTCGGTCTCTCACTGAAGGCGGTTAGCGAGGCGGCAATCGACGCCGGACTGGCTGCGATAGCGTGGTGGGCCTATGGTTTCCTTACACGCGAAGTGGCAATGCAGAGAAGGACCGAGAGGTACGGCATTTGCCTTTTGCTCGTGACATGCGGGCTTGGCATCGCGAATAACTCATACTTCTGGCGCTCGTGGTGTTCCGACTGTTTTGCGCCACATGGAATTCCGTTTACGTTTTTTCACGAAGGTGGTTTTGCGGGAGGCGAAGGATTCGTATGGATGGGGGTACTTGAAAATTGCATTGTTGTGCTTATCATTGCCCTAGTTTCAGGTTTGGTATGGAACAGGCTTGCCGCGCAAACTCCTGATTAAGTGCCGCTGACTCTCTGGGGGCAATTCCACTAGGCCGATTAGCGTGTCTGTCGGGCGATTAAAGCAGAATTTCACGCTACGCGGTATCTTCACTCCATTTCTGAGTAAGATTGGATGCATTCTAGCTCACAAAAAACAGCGAGACTGTGAATGGATACAGGAAAAGCTTGGTATGTATTCCGCTACTACGGCCACTTGATGACCGCGGAGGAACGCTTGGCATACGGGCATTTGGTAGGCACAGTCAAAGCCATGCGTGGGCGGAGTGACTGGGCCGCTCAGACTGAGGCTCGAAACAAACCTTCTCATTTGCGCCGCCGCTTGTCTGATGACGCGGAGGTCTTGAACTTGACACGCGAGGGATGGGATGTGTTTGTAGCGCGAACGGCGCAAAGGATTTTGGACGAGCATCGAGCCGAGGTCAGATTCAATTACTGTTGTCAATGCGGTGCATTGGCACGAACTCCGAAAGCCCGACAGTGTCGCTTTTGCCGACACGACTGGCACAAAGAAATCTCGACTCTTGGTTAGTCGCATTATCGGACAATTGAAATTGTGCCGGGTGCGCCAGGTAGAGCGTTTCTACGTGGTGGTTTTGACTTTTCGGGATCGAAGTGTGGGATCTCTCAAACTAGAAAAAGGAAACTGGAGGCGTCGGCCTGCTTAAGTGGTGCGCGGGAAGAACACTGCGGGAGAAACGTGGAATCGCTTGCTCAACTTCTCGATGTGGGTTTTGTTGAGAGCGCGTTTCCGGTGCAAGACTTCGGAGACGATACTTTCCGAGCCAAAGATGGCGACGAGGTCTTTTTGGCGGAGATCATTGGCATCCATCAGAGTACGAAGGATTTCCACAGGAGGCGCATCGGGAATGGAATGGTGCTCTTCTTCGTAAGCTTCGATTAAGGTCAGCAAGACCGCACCGTACTTTTCTTCATCGCTTGACGGGTTTTCCTTGGTTGCCAGCTTATCCAGGACTGCCAGATATTCCTCATGCTGGCGCGCGGAGGTGATCGGCGCCGGCGAACTGACTTCCAGCGCATATTTTTCGTGTACCTCAATCATTGTTTTGCCACCCCTTTTGGCCGTATTCGGCGTGACTGAGAATGCGCCGGATGTAAACCATTCTCCACCGGTATTTGATGGTGGCAATCAGCCTGCACCGGTTGTGGCTAATATCGAACACCACAAAAGGCCCGACAATATCCGAATTTCTCCAACTGTTGCGGACGTCTGAAAAGCTTTTCCAATCCGCGTTTTTCGCGATCTTGTACCAGGCGTTTAGAGAGGCGCTCCATTCGCTATGCCTGGCGGAGGCTTCTCGAATAGCCTTGCGGCTGACGATCCGCATTAAGAAATCTTCGCATTATGCGAAGTTGGTGTCAATCCGAGATTTCCGTACAACACGGATGCTTCACTTCGCGGAAAGGAAGCGGAGGATTTCCTGCATGACACGGTCTGCCTGGTCGGTTTGAAAGAGAAACTGAGCGTGGGCAGAACCTTCCAGAATGATGAGGGCTTTTAGCTGGGGAGCTTTCTGGTACTGCGCCTGAATGCCGGGAAGACGCGGGCCATCTTCGCTGGCATCGTCGCGGGCCACGATGAACAGCGAGGAGCACTTGAGCTTTTCGGCGGGGCCGTTGGGCTGGGCGCCCAGGAAAACCACGCGATCGATCTCACCGGGCTGAGAAGCAATCGAGGCATCGCCAGCAGCTCCTCCACCCATGCTGCCTCCAACGACCGATACCGTCTTCGCTCCCGTCTTGCGCAGATAGCGGACGGCGGCAAGCACATCCAGGTGGAGCGGCGCGTCCATGGGGGCGGAGTCGCCGGGGCCATGCGAGCGGCCGTAGCCGCGGAAGTCGAACGCCAGCACTCGAAATCCCGCCGACACAAGCGTGCGAGCCTGCTTCTCCCAGCTTTCCTTGTTGAAGCGGCCGCCGTGCGCCAGGACGACGCCGCGGTCGCCTTTGCCGTAGAGGTCGGCGTAGACTACGCCTCCGTCCTCGGTGGGAAAGGAGACGTGCTCTTGCGCGGCGACGAACGGCGCGAGCAGGAGAGTTGCCAGCAACGCTCTGAAGAGAAACATTTGGGCATTGTACAGCCGGAGAAAGAGAAGACGAAATTGCTCACTGCTTTAAGATGCGCCGCACGGCCAATCCGAGAACGAAGTCAACAGCAGGACCCAGGCTTTAAGGCGAGCCTGGGGCACCCTCCGTGTTTCTTTTGATTTTGGATGGAATGACGATTGTGGAGCTGGATCGTGATAGCCAGGGCTATTTGCTTACGGAATATTGGCCATCCGCCGAGGGGCGATAGTCGGAATAGGTGAGGATTCTTTCGACGTCGAGGCTCTTGAGGAAAAGGATGGTGGCGCTGGCGCGCATTTCGAGGCGTTTCGGGACCCAGACGGCGTCGCCAACACAGGTCTGCTCCATAATGATGTGCGAACCGCGCTGCACGCGAGCCACGAGTATTCCTATGGAGAAGGATTGCGTAACCTCGCCGTCGACCTTGACCCAGCCGAAGTCCTGCTTATCGACCCAAAGTTTGCCCTCGACCCGAGAGAGCAGCTTGGCGTACTTGCCGCGTGCGTGGTAGCCCGGATGCGGAGTGGCTTTAAGGATGTAGGCGGGCCTGCCGGCTACGATTTCTTCGCCGAGGAGATGGAAGTCGAAGGCTTCGAGGAGGTCGTGAAGAAAAGACCTGTTTTCCTGGGTCTTGAGTAGCCGCGCGGATTGCTCGGCGGGCGTTTCGTGTTTCAGTTTCTCGAGGTCCTTGGCGCTTTTTTTCTGTTCGTCGGCCGATGGAAGCTGTCCGTTGTGTTCCATGAGCTGCTCGAAGCGGGCGCCGTTGACGAGAATCATGCGGGTGACGTCGACGTTTTCGGATTTTACCTGGCCGAGAGTGTCGAGGCGGCGATCCTGGTCGCGTTCGATAAACGTGTAATGGTCACGCGCCTGCCAGCTGCGCTCGGTGGCGGCAATCGATTGGGCTACGATCTGGCGGGCATCCAGGACGCTTACTTGATCCTGAGGTTTTTCAGGGCCGCTGCTTTGAGCAAAGAGTGCTCCAGAAGCAGCGAGCATGAAGAAGAGGCTTTGCATCCCGGAGTTAGCGCGTAGTTTCATTCCTGGCTCGAGAGCGGCTGGGGCTGGGGGATCCCAGAGAAACAGAATCCACAGTTAGAGTACCGATTCGGGAGTAGAACGTCTGTGCGAATAGAGACAGGTTTATTTGTGCGCGCTCAAGCCGTGCGGTCGTTGTCGGAGCGAGATTTCCAGAGGATTTGGCGGAGGATGCCGAGGGTGAGTTCGGCGTCGGAGGAGGAGAGGTGGAGGCGGTGGACGAGGCGGCGGATTTTTTCGTCTGTGGGTGCGGCGGAGCGGCGCTTGGGGGAAGCGGCAAGAGAGGATTTCAAGTAGCCGCTGGCGCGGAGGGCGTCGAGGAGGACGGAGGTGATGCGCTCGAGATCGGCAGCAGAGGCAACGCTGCGTTTCTCCGGCTTGGGCGTGGCGCTGGGATCGCGGGCGAGTTCGTAGAGGCAGACAGCGACGGCCTGGCCGAGGTTCATGGAGCGATGTTCTTCGCGAGTGGGAATGCGGAGGAGCCAGTGGCAATGGCTGAGGTCTTCGTTGGAGAGGCCGCGCTTTTCGGAGCCGAAAAGAAGGGCGACGCGGCCGGCGGTGAGGCGTTTGCGAATGAGGCGTGCGGCAGGTTCGAGGGGACTAACAGGGTGCTGCACTTCGCGATGCCCGACGGATGTGGTGCCGACGACGAGGGTGCAGTCCGCCACGGCTTCGGCGATTGAAGAGAATTCTTCGGCGGCAGCGAGGAGGGGGGAAGCGCCGACGGCGGAACGGGCTTCGCGAAAGGCCAGTTCGTAGGGATTCACGACGCGTAGGTGGAAGAAACCGAAGTTGCTCATGGCGCGGGCAGCGGCGCCGATATTGAGGGGATTGCGCGTATTGACGAGGACGACGCGGAGGCGGTCGGAGTGGATGTGGGTAGCCAAGAAGGGTGAGTCTACAACAGGTTGCGAAGAGAGAAGGAATTGCTCCAACCGAGCCGGGGCCCGAAAGGGCGGCGGCTTGCGCGTGCGGCGAGGCATAACATAGACTGTGGCTGGTTATTAACAAAACGCATGCCAGGGCTGACTGGATTTCCTTTCTCCAGGGCAAGGCGGGCATAGCGTGTTCCAATCGCTCGACGACCCCAACACGATCGGGGTCATGATGCAGGGGCTGCCGGCAGCACAGAGCGCCGGGTGGCCCGCATTCTGAGTACGTGCGGCGAAGTGCCCGAGCGGCAGGGAGATAGCAGCTTGGCAACTCCACTGGAAACGTGGGTAAACGAAGCGGCGGCTCTGACGAAGCCGGACCGTCTGGTGTATTGCGACGGGTCCGAGGCGGAGTACCAGCGGATGACCGCGGAGATGCTGCGCGGCGGCGATACCGTTCAACTCAACGAAAGAACCTACCCGAATTGCTTTCTGCACCGCAGCAGCCCGAACGATGTGGCGCGGACGGAGCACCTGACATTTATCTGTTCGCAAAACAAAGATGACGCTGGGCCCACCAACAATTGGATGGACCCAGGAGCGGCGAAGCACAAAGTGGGAGCGCTGCTGGATGGGGCCATGCGCGGGCGGACGATGTATGTGGTGCCATACATCATGGGGCCGGTAGGGTCGCCGATCAGCAAAGTGGGCGTGGAAGTGACGGACAGCCCGTACGTGGTGGCGAGCATGCGGATCATGTCGCGGATGGGCAAAGTGGCGCTGGACCGGCTGGGAGCATCAAGCGAGTTTGTGCCAGGGCTGCATTCCCTGGGCGACCTGGATCCGACGCGGCGGTACATCGTGCACTTTCCGGAAGAAAAATTGATCTGGAGCGTGGGATCGGGCTACGGCGGAAACGCGCTGCTCGGGAAGAAATGTTTTGCGCTGCGGATCGCCAGCGTAATGGCGCGCGAGCAGGGCTGGATGGCAGAGCACATGCTGATCCTGGGACTGGAGTCGCCGGGCGGCAAAGTGACGTACATGGGCGCGGCATTTCCGAGCGCGTGCGGAAAAACGAACCTGGCGATGATGGTATCCACGCTAGAGAGCCAGGGCTATCGCGTGTGGACGGTGGGCGACGATATTGCGTGGATGAAGATTGGGGACGACGGGTATTTGCACGCCATCAATCCCGAAGCGGGATTTTTTGGCGTAGCGCCAGGCACGGGGATGAGGACGAATCCAAACGTGATGGGCGCGCTGACGAAGAACACATTGTTCACAAACGTGGCGATGACACCGGAGCGCGAACCGTGGTGGGAAGGGATTGGCGATGATGCGCCTGCGGGATTGATTAATTGGAAGGGCGAGAAGTGGGATTCGTCGAAGGGTGCGGCGGCGCATCCGAATGCGCGGTATACGGTGCCGGCACAGCAGTCACCGAGTATTTCGCCGCAGTGGCATGCGGCGGAGGGCGTGCCGATTTCGGCGTTTATTTTTGGCGGAAGGCGCGCGCGAGTGGCGCCGCTGGTGTACGAATCATTCGACTGGCAGCACGGCGTGTTTGTCGGCGCGATGATGGGATCGGAAACGACGGCGGCGGCAACGGGCGAGGTAGGAATCACGCGGCGCGATCCGATGGCCATGCTGCCCTTCTGCGGGTACAACATGGCAGATTATTTTGGACATTGGCTGGCCATGGGGAAGAAAATTCCGAAGCCACCCAAGATTTTCCATGTGAACTGGTTCCGGAAAAACGCGGATGGAAAGTTTCTGTGGCCGGGGTATGGCGAAAACGTGCGCGTGCTGAAGTGGATTCTGGAGCGCGTGGAAGGCGGCGGGGCGGCAGAAGAGACGCCGATCGGCCATGTTCCGGCGAAGAACGGACTGACACTCGACGGACTAAAGATTTCCGATGAAGCGCTAAGTGAATTGCTGCGCGTGAGTCCCGATGATTGGGAACTGGAAATGGGAGACTCCAAACTGTTTTTCGAGAAATTCGGCGAGCGGCTGCCGCGCGAAATTCGCGAGGAGCACGAAAAGCTGGCGCGGCGATTCGAGCGCGTGGCGGGCGCTGCCCGATAAAAACCAGTAAATTCCTGCTAGAGTAAAACCTCCTTCCGGGAGATGCGAATGCGCCGCGACACGATTTGCATCCATCTTCTCCTTCTTGCCCTTGCCTGCGCGGCGATCCCAGCGAAGTCACAGGAGCAGCCAGCACCAGGTTTTGCGCCCGTGGAGCAATGGCGGCTCGCCGTCGCGGGGGGCGATTCGGCGGCATTGGAGCACATGTTCGTGACTTCTCCGCCGCCGCAAATCAAAAGCGCAGATGAAAAATCTATTGCCGTGCAGGACGAAGTGAACTTCTGGGCGGGGTGGAAAGCCAAGGGTCTGACCGATGTGCGAGTAGAAATCGCGCAGGAACAGGATCCGCAGCCCAAGGTGCATGTGGTGGTGGCGCAGGTAGTGATGTCCGTGAAGACGGACGATGGGGTCAAAAAATACTACGTGGGGATGGCGCAGGCCTGGGCACAGGTGGGGGAGACCTGGAAGATTGTTTACGTGCAGAGACAAGATGCGACGAGATTGAAACAGCCGATGGAGAAAAAAGATCTATATCCTGCGTCGGCGGATGCAAAAGCGGAGATAGCGGAGGCCGTGCACCGGGCGACAGGCGCTCACAAGCGCGTGCTGATTGTTTTTGGAGGGAACTGGTGCTACGACTGCCACGTACTGGACGAAGCGTTTCACAGCCCGGAGATTTTCTCGACGTTGGAGAAATCGTTTGAAATAGTGGACGTGGATATCGGCCAGATGGACAAGAATCTGGACGTCGCGAAGCAATATGATGTGCCACTGGACCGCGGCGTCCCCGCCATTGCGGTGCTGGAAAGCGACGGGAAACTGCTGTTCAGCCAGAAGCGCGGTGAGTTTGAAGCGGCGCGTTCGATGGCACCGGAAGACATTCTAGATTTTCTCAATAAGTGGAAACCGAGCGCGAGCAAGAATTGACTCGTTAAAATTGCTGGCGACTTGCCTTCCGTGATTTCCGATTGCGTTCCGCCGGGTGCGCGGCGCATGCGAAACAAACTCCTACTTTAGTGATGACCGCCGGCGCGGCGCGTGGGCGAGCTGACGGGGGGCGAATCCTCGGCGTCAAAGGCGGCGGGGCCGCGATCAAAATGAAAATCAGGTCGGCTTTCCAGGAGCCGGACACAACGGTTCCAGCGGAGAATGCTGTCGTCGTTGCCGGCGGGGCGGATTTTTTCCGCTTCGGCGAAGCAGCGCATGGCTTCTTCGATGAGCGGCAGGAGAATGTGCGCGGCGTAGCCGACGAGGAGCTGGGTCTTCGCGCGACGTTCGTAGAGCAAGCCTGTGTAGTAAAACTGCTCGTAGGGATCGCGCAAGCCCTGAAAGATGGAAAGCACTTCGGGATAACGGTCGCCCGAGGCTCCAAGGAATTGGTCGGTGATGGCCAGGCCCAGCATGCGCAGGGCGAGCTGGTGGTCGGGAACGATGGCGAGAATGTCGCGGCAGATGGATTCGGCTTCTTCGGGCTCGTTGATGTAGCGATACAGCTCGGCTTTAGCGATGGCTTCGGGAATGCCAGCTTTGGAGATGGATTTTAATTGGTGGGCCATGGAGCCTCCGGAAATCAATCAGTTATCAGAGATCAGTGATCAGAGAACAGTTCCGAGAAAACTTCACAAGGTTGCTGGACGTCTCGTTTTCAGAGGCTCGATGATCCAGCAGCCAAAAAGAAATCTTTGCGCCACGTCCGGGACCATTTCATTTGCCGCGAAGCTTGCGAAACAACATGGTCAGCGGATCGTAAAACTCGTCCACCACGCGCTCCTTGAGCGGAATGATGGCGTTATCGGTGATACGAATCTCCTCGGGACAAACCTCCGTACAACACTTGGTGATGTTGCAAAGACCAATGCCGAGCTCGTCCTTGAGCAGGGCGGTGCGGTTGGCGCCGTCGAGCGGATGCATTTCGAGGCCGGCGATTCGAACGAAGAAGCGCGGGCCGCCGAACTGTTCCTTCTGATCATGTTCGCGCAGAACGTGGCATACGTTTTGACATAGAAAGCATTCGATACATTTACGGAATTCCTGCACGCGATCGACGTCGAGCTGGGAGATTTTCCAGTCGGCGCCGGGGCGCGGCGTGAACGCAGGGATTTTCCGGTTGACACGGTAATTCCAGGAAACGTCGGTGACAAGGTCTTTGATGCGGGGAAAGGATTTCATGGGCAGAACGGTGATGGGCTGGTCCTGGGGGAGCTCGTCCATGCGCGTCTTGCAGGTCAGGCGCGGGCGGCCGTTGACTTCGGCGGAGCAGGAACCGCACTTCCCTGCTTTGCAATTCCAGCGGACGGCGAGGTCGGGTGCGAGGTGGCCTTGAATGTGATGGAGCGCGTCGAGAACGACCATGCCGGGAGCGACGGGCACGCGGTAGTCGACGGTTTGTCCGCCGTTCGAATCGCCGCGAAAGACGCGCAGTGTTGCTTCGGCCATGAGTGATCTCCGTTGCCTATTCTCTGCCTTCGCTCGCCTGGGCTAAAGCCCCCGCGCTACGCAACTCTAATCCGCAGCCAGAATCTGCTTCAAGTCGCCGGGCATCTCCTCAATGGGAGACTCGCGGCGCTTCATGACGCCAGCTTCCTTCACAATAATGTTGTGTTTCTTTTCCCAGACCGTGTCGGACTTCGGGAAATCGATACGGCTGTGGGCGCCGCGGCTCTCCGCGCGCGCTAACGCGCTGTGGGTGACGGCTTCGGAAACGGTGAGCATGGACTTCAAGTCGTAAGCGAGATGCCAGCCCGGATTGAAGAGGCGCGAGCCTTCGACGCCGGCTTTGGCGGCGCGAGCTTTCAATTTCTCGAGTTCGACGAGGGCTTTCATCAAATCTTCTTCAGTGCGGAAGATTCCGACGAGATTCTGCATGACTTCCTGCAAGTCGCGATGAACGGCGTAAGGGCTTTCGGCGCCGGTGTTGGAAAACGGGGCGAGCAATTCTTTTTCGGATGACTCGATCTGGGTGTTGTCGATCGCAGGGGTGGAGACGCGTTTGGCATGCTGGGCGGCAGCGAGCCCGGCGCGGCGGCCGAAAACGAGCAGATCGGAGAGCGAGTTTCCGCCGAGGCGATTCGCTCCGTGAAGACCGGCAGCAGCCTCGCCCGCAGCGAAGAGTCCTGGCACGGTGGACTCGGCGGTTTCCGCGTCCACGCGGATGCCGCCCATCACGTAGTGGCAGGTGGGGCCGACTTCCATGGGGCCTTTGGTGATGTCCACGTCGGCGAGTTCTTTGAACTGGTGATACATGCTGGGAAGTTTTTTCTTCACGTACTCGGCGGGCTTTTGGGAAATGTCGAGATAAGCGCCGCCGTGCTCGGTGCCGCGGCCTTCCTTGACTTCGGTGTAGATGGAGCGGGCAACGACGTCGCGGGTGGAAAGCTCCATGCGCTTGGGGTCGTACTTTTCCATGAAGCGCTCGCCGAGTTTGTTGCGGAGGATGCCACCTTCGCCGCGGACAGCTTCCGTGACGAGGATGCCTTGCACGCCGGGCGGCCAGACCATGCCGGTCGGATGGAACTGCACGAACTCCATGTCCATGAGCTCAGCGCCAGCTTCGTAAGCGAGGGCCATGCCGTCGCCGGTGTATTCCCAGGAATTGGACGTGACGCGCCAGGCTTTGCCGATGCCACCGGTGGCGATGACGATGGACTTGGCTTTGAATACGATGAGGCGCCCGGTTTCGCGCCAGTAAGCGAAGGCGCCGGCGATGCGGCCGCCGTCGGTCAAGAGGCGCGTGACGGTGCACTCCATGTAGACGTCGATGCCCTGCTGGACGCCGCGATCCTGCAGGGTGCGAATCATTTCGAGGCCGGTGCGGTCGCCGACGTGGCAGAGGCGTTTGAAGGTGTGGCCGCCGAAGGCGCGCTGGAGAATCTCGCCCTTCTCGGTGCGGTCAAAGAGGGCGCCCCACTGTTCGAGTTCGCGGACGCGGTCGGGAGATTCCAGTGCGTGAAGCTGGGCCATGCGCCAGTTATTGAGGAGTTTTCCGCCGCGCATGGTGTCGCGGAAATGAGTTTTCCAATCGTCGGCGGCGTCGACGTTGGCCATGGCCGCGGCGATGCCGCCTTCGGCCATGACGGTGTGGGCCTTTCCGAGAAGAGATTTGCATACGACGCCGACGGAGGCGCCCTGTGCGAGGGCTTCGAGCGATGCTCGCAACCCCGCGCCGCCGGCGCCGATAATGAGAACGTCGTGCTCGCGGGTCTCGTAGTTTGCGGTCACAAAAGCCTCAGGTCATGGATGGCGCCTGATGCGACCAGGCGTATGTAGAAATCGGCAAGGCCGACGGAGAAGAGACTGCACCAGGCGAAAAGCATGTGACGCTCGTTCAAGAAAGTGGAGAGGCGCCAGGCGGCGAAACGGGAACGGCCAAAGGTAGCGCAGGAGAAGCAATCGAGCTTGCCGCCGACGAGATGGCGGAGGGAGTGGCAAGAAAACGTATAGAGAGAGAGCAGAGAAACGTTGAGGGTGAGGACGAGCGTTCCGACGCCGATACCGAAGCGACCGTCGAAGAAAAAAGCGTGAATGGCGTCGTACCAGAGAAAGCAGATAAAGAGGACCGCAACGTAGAAAAAATAGCGGTGAATGTTCTGGAGGATGAGGGGGAACTTGGTTTCGCCGCTGTACTTGCGGCGGGGAAATTCGCCGACGGCACAGGCAGGCGGATCGAGGAGAAAGGCACGGTAGAGGGCCTTGCGGTAGTAATAGCAGGTGGCGCGAAAACCCAGCGGGCCAGCAAGAATCAAGAGGGCGGGAGAACGTGGCCACCAGTGATGCGTTGGGTCTATGAGCGGCGAATAAAAAGGCGAAAGATAAGGGCCCCATTCGTAATTCGCGCCTTCGAAGGCACGCCAAGTGGCGTAGATGCTGAAACCGCCCATCACGATGATGACCGGCAGAATCTCGATCCACCAGGGATCGCGGCGCAAAGTGCTGCCGAGTCGGGACTCGGGCAAAAGGGTCGGGGAACCAGCCATCGAAAGACCTCCGGCGTGGTGTAGGGTAGTCAAATTACGGATTTTTTCAAATGAATTTTATGAGAGCCAGCGATAACGCGGGATCAGAGGATGGTTTCGATTTCCAGATCGAGGGAGACGTGGGTGGCGACGAAGCCGTTGATGGAGAATTTTTCTCCGGAGGATTCGGAGAAATGGAAGAAGCGGCTGATGTGGTAGTCCTCGTCGTAGCTGGAGAAGAGGCGCTCGGTTTCCTGGGGGGTGAGACCAAAGGCGGAGAGAGAGACGGGCTCGCCGAAATTAGCGGCGTGAATGCGGTACAAGCGGACAAGTTCGCTCAAGGACATGAAAGGAGCGCGGCGAGCAGCTTCGGCGCTCATGGAATTCTCCTGGGCAGAGTGTACTTTGAGCCGGAACGGAAGAAAAGAGCTTAACGCCCCGACCCGGTCGGGGTAAACGCCGACACCGAGGACGCAGAGAAACCAGCGGCGCAGGATTTGGCGCTTCGCAGCAGGGGTTGGTAAGATGCTTGGGCGGAAACGAACTCGATTGGAGGAACGATTATGAGTATTGCGGTGGGACAAACGGCGCCGGATTTCACGCTGATGAATCAGGAAAAGAAAGAAGTGAAGCTTTCGGATTTTGCGGGGAAGAAGAATGTGGTACTGGTGTGGTATCCGCTGGACTGGAGCCCGACGTGCACGAACGAGCATGCCTGCTTTGTAAATGATATGCGTTCGTTCGAAACTCTGGACGCGGAAGTGCTTGGGGTGAGCGTGGACAGCGTGTGGTCGCACAAGGCGTATGCGGAGAAGATGGGGATCAAGTATTCCTTGCTGGCGGATTTTCATCCACGGGGAGCGATGAGCGAGAAGTACGGCGTGTATCTCGCTGATAAAGGGATCACCGGGCGCTCAATCGCTATCGTGAACAAGGCGGGCAAAGTCGCGTGGTTCAAGAATTATGACATTCCGGTGGTGCCGGACTTGAAAGAAGTCGCGGCGGCGCTATCACAGGTGAAGGCGGCGACGGCGTAAAGAGAAAGTACTGAAGCAAGGAAGCAAGGAAAAGAAAAGCGGGCCGACAACAACCGGCTCGCTTTTCTTTTTTGGGCGCGATATGGAGCGGCGAACCATCTTAAGGCTCGCTTCCGGAAACAGAATGGGAGGGCCACCCGATCCAAAGGGTCAGAAGAGCGGGCACGAGGATCGTGGGAATTTCGGCCAGTAGACGATGAGGAGGTTCGCGGCCGGCCAGGGTGTCCCAAACATGAATAGACGAATGCAAAAGGAGAAACGCAGCACCGGCGAGAACCGCGGGCCAGGCGCGCTTTGGATTTACGACGAACCAAAGAAGCGCGAGCGCCGCGACGAGGAAGGCGCAGCCAACGTCTCGAATCAGATGCTCGTTGGCGGGTCCGGTTTCCATCACTCCCGGAATAGTGGCGTACCACTGCAAGGGAGCCGCAAGCATCCACAAGGCGTTTGCCCCGAAAAAAATGCCCAGGATGGAGGCCAGGAGCTTGCGCATGGTCATTCTCCTTCACGAGCTAGAGAGCGCCGTCGAGAAATCATTTCGAGGAGGTAGAGGCTGGCGCATCGGGCTGTTTCGCAGCGGGCGGGGCGAAGGAGCGGATGAGGAGTACAAGCTGCCATCGCTGGTCCTCGGTCATGCGCCGCTTGAAGGATGGCATGGGCTTTCTGCCCTGGCTGATTTGATAGAAGAGCGCGCCATCTGTGACGGTGTTCATATGAGGCGCGTCGGTGAAGTCGGCGGGTTTGGGGTCGTAACGCAGGGCTTCGGAGCCATCTCCTTTGCCGGTGTCGCCGTGACACTGCGCGCAGTTCTCCTTGTACAAAGGCTTGGCTGCAATGATTGCGGCCTCGGACGGTGGAACGGGATTTTTTCGGTTCTTGGCTTCTTCGGGGATGACCCACGGCTTATTTTCCTGAAATGCCGTGTAAGCAACCACGATGACAATGATGGCCAGAAGAAAGGCAAAGAGAGTCTTGCGCGTTTTGAGATTTTGGGGCGTGTTTGCGGGCATGACGACAGGGAAAATCTTCGCACAACCGCGACGACAACGAAAGGTCAGGCGGAGCGGAAGATGAGCCAGAGTAGTTCGCCGTTGAAGAAGAGGATGGCGGCGGCCACGATCCAGGCGACAACGATAGTGAGGCGCGAGTTGACGAGCTCGCCCATCTTGGCGCGACTGCTGGTGAATTGAATCAGCGGTATTACGGCAAAAGGCAACTGAAAACTGAGAATGACCTGGCTGAGAATGAGCAGCGACGTGACTTTGCCCTCGCCGGCGATGCCGATAACCAACGCAGCCGGAATGATGGCGATGGAGCGGGTGATGAGGCGGCGAAGCCAGGGCTTCAGACGGATATTCAGAAACCCTTCCATAACGATTTGGCCCGCGAGCGTCCCTGTGAGCGTGGAATTTTGCCCCGAGGCGAGCAACGCCACAGCGAAGACGGTGCTGGCAAGGCTAACGCCGAGGACGGGGCTGAGGAGTTTGTAAGCATCAGCGATTTCACCGACATCGTTCAGTCCGCGGGTGTGAAATGCGGCGGCGCCAAGGACCAGGATGGCGGCATTGATAAAAAGGGCAAAGCCTAAGGCGAGCGTGGAATCGAAGACGGCATAACGCACTGCCTCACGCCGATCGCGCATGGATGCTCCGAACGCGCGCGTCTGCACGATGCTGGAGTGAAGGTAGAGATTGTGAGGCATCACGGTGGCGCCTAGGATGCCGATGGCGATGTACAGCATCTCGCGATTGCGCAGGATTTCCACGCGAGGGATGAAACCAATAGCGGCTTCGCGCCAAAGTGGCTGGGCGAAAAAAATCTCGTAGGCGAAGCAGGCGGCGATGGTGGCGATGAGCGTGACGACGAAGGCTTCGATCAGACGAAAGCCCCGGCCCTGAAGCGCGAGGACAATGAGCACATCGAAGGCGGTAATCAGGACTCCTGCGAGCAACGGCAGGCCAAAGAGCAGCTTGAGAGCAACGGCGGAGCCCAAAACCTCGGCGAGGTCACAAGCCGCGATGGCAATCTCGCAAACAACCCAGAGGAATATTCCGGTGCGCGGAGAATAGTGCTCGCGGCAGGCCTGGGCGAGGTCGCGTCCGGAGGCGATGCCGAGCTTGGCGGAGAGCGCCTGCAGAAACATCGCCATCAGGTTGCTGATGAGCACGACGCTGAGAAGCGTGTAGCCAAATTTTGAGCCGCCGCCGATGTCCGTCGCCCAATTGCCGGGGTCCATATAGCCGACGGCGACGAGATAGCCTGGACCGGCGAAGGCCAGTATCTTGCGAAACCAGGAGGCGCCTGCGGAGAAAGCAATGGTGCGATGCGCTTCGGGCAAAGAGGGCGACAGGACCCGCGCGCTTGTCTCTGCTGGAGAGTAGAAAGCGTCGGAAGTTTCGCCCGTGGAGGGTGGATCTGGTTCGAGTTGTGGCGAGACCGTTCGTGCCATGGATTGAGTTAACTATGCTAAATACAAATCCTAAACTACATTTAATACGCCTGAATGTCAATAGGACTCGGACTATTCTTTGGCAAGAGAGTCAATGCGGGTCAGTGCCGAGCAAGGGGAGCGAGCGAACCGCGGGTGCTTGTGGTAAGTTCGAAGCGGCATTCCGGGAGAGGAACGAGATGGACCAACAGCAGCCGGTGCAGGGCCAGGTACAGATCAAGGCAGATGAGAAGGAGCTGCAGGGGCAGTACAGCAACCTGGTGATGATTCATCACAATCTGGAAGAGTTCACGCTGAATTTTATCTACATTTTTCCCAACGGCGCGCAAGGCAAGCTGCTTACGAGCACGATCGTCAGCCCGGGCCACGCCAAGCGCATCTGGCGGGCGCTGGGAGAAAACCTGGCGCGTTACGAAGCGCAGTTTGGGAACATCAAGGAATCGCCGGAAGGCAGTGCCCCGGCTCCGAACGTGGGTTTCGTACAGTAGGGGATCTCGGCACTCACCACGGTTTCACAGTTCGGCCCATTCGGTGAAATACGACGCCAGGGCTGTGCGGCGGGATATTATTCCGTCGTAATAGTCCGCCCAGTTCGTGATCTTCCCATTGGCTGTTCGCACCATCGAGACTCCGTGCAGCGAGACTCGAAGCTTTCGTGAGTGGGGACCATAGAAGGGCTCCGTCAAGTTAAATTGAAGAGTCCATTCGGTGGTCACCGGTCGCCACTTACGAAAGCCGCGTCAGTATGCAAGAAAGAGTCTGGGTAAAGTTCTCGGATCTTGTCGAAAAATTCAGCCAACCGTTCCTTGTCCTTGAACTCCAGCCCAATGCCGTGGTCGTTGAACGTGAATTCGTCAGCAAAACAAGCGACCGCGGTCTCGATTTTTCCGTTCTTAGGTAAGTGAGCGCGGTCAAAACCACACCCTCTGAAGCTACAATGGCAATTTGACTCATCTCCATCTTCCTTTGCTGTTTGTTCCGCTCCGCGGTCCGGCCGACTCTAACCTGGAAATTGTTCATCAGGGGCAAAGCGCCTAAACGAGTGCCGCTCCGCCATCTAACACCACGGTCTGCCCCGTGCTGTATCCCTCCTGCATGAGGAAAAGATAGGCGCGCGCGATTTCGCATGCCTCGCCGACACGGCCCACGAGCAGACTCTTCCCAACGCTTTCGTACAGGTGCTCCCTTGCATCTGCATTCATGCTTTGCCAGAGGTTCGTTCGAACGACGCCCGGACACACCGCGTTGACACGAATCGGCGCCAACTCGACCGCCAAGGCACGCGTCAGGGCTTCGATAGTTCCGCAGACGCTGGCGGCCACTGTCCATCCCTTGTGCGGGCGCCGGCCTGCGACTCCGGTTGTGAGCACGATCGAGCCGTCCTTGCGGATATGCGGGCTTGCGTACTTGACCGCAGCTAAGGCAGCCCAATAGCGCAACTCAAAAGCGCGCCGGGCCTTGGCGAGATCCGTCGTTACAAGCTCATTCAATTGCAGCGTGTCGCCGGCAGTGAAGACCAAATGATCGAAATCACCAATCTTCTGAAAGAAGTTTTGAATGTCGCGCTCATTCGAGAGATCGAGCGTGTGCCCTTCCGCTTTTCCGTCGAGCGTTGCGACCGCTTGTTTAACGCGGTCTGCGTTACTCGATGCGATGATTGCTCGCGCGCCTCGTGCCACCACCTGTTGCGCCACCGCCATGCCGATGCCGGACGACCCGCCGAGCACTACAATTCGCTTCTCGGAAAGCTCCCCGTTCTCGGCTTGTTGCTTTTGTGTCATCGCGTTCTCCTTTTTCTGTGACCTACAACCGTTACCACACTCCAGTAGATGGCTTACATTCAGCATACGGCTCATGCATAATGATCATAAACAATATGCGTCTAGAGAAACTCCGATAACAGGCATCGACCCACAAGCCGGCGCATTCCTCGCCACGAATCTGGCTCGGTTGTTCAGCAACAACTTCCGGCACGTCTCGACATGAACAGTGCCTGTGGGACGGAATCGTGATGGTTCCTACGCCTCTTTCGCCGAAGTTGAACTTGGGTGCAGTAGATCACCGAGACCCATGTTGCGAAGAAGTTCCTCCCGGACTCGGTCGGCGACGCCGTTGACCACCTCTGCTCCGTCATTTGCTGGATCGACGTGGACGCGGAACGGACGCTTTCCAAAAGGCATGTCCACGACCTTTACGATCGCATTCGCCACTTCAGCAACGTCTGCGTCGGGAACCGCTGTGCGCGCGAACCCCTGCATGATTTCCTCGCCGAGCTTCGCAGTCGGGCCGGATGAATACTCGTTAAGGCGGCTGGCGTCGCTGGGCTTCCCAGCGTTCGCGAAGTGATTGGTGCCGGACGTGAATGCTCCGGGTACGACGATTGTGCTTTCGATTTTCCACCGAGCCAATTCGCTCGCATAACTCACTGCCATAGCGTCCATGCCGGCTTTTGCCGCGAAATACGGCGCGAGGTAGGGAGGTGTGCCACCACGTGTGCTGCTACTCCCGACCCAGATGATTAGACCGCCTCCTTGTTTGCGAAGGATCGGGAGCGCCGCGCGGTTTACTCGCTGGGTGCTGAGGACGTTTGCGTCGTAAATCTCAGCGAGCTGCTCCGGGGTGAACGCTTCGGCTGGGCCGAAAACCATGTGACCCGCATTGTGGATGACTATGTCGAGGTGTCCCGCTGCGCCCAGAACTTGTTGCACTGCTCGATCAACAGACTCTTGAGAACTGATGTCCAGTTCTGCTGTCCGAAGATCAACATTTTTCTCGGCGGCAAACTTCCGGGCGGTTTCAACTTGTTTCGCATTCCGCCCGCCAGTCTCACGCATCGTCGCATAAACGGTGTGTCCTGCCTCAGCCAGACGGCGCGCCGTCAACGCGCCGAAACCGCTGGAGGCTCCCGTGATCACGATTACGTATTTCACCGCTGCTTCTCCCATCTGTCTTCAGTGAGGTCGCTATCAATACACAAAGCCGCCGTTGGGGCGCACCACCTGGCTGTTGATCCAGCCGCCCTGAGAACCGGCGAGGAATGACACTACATTTGCCATGTCTTCCGGCATGCCGAGCCGTTCGAGCGGATTCATCTTTTTTAATTCGTCGATCCGTGCGTCGCTCTTACCCTTCAGGAACAGGTCCGTTTGCACTTGGCCCGGCGCGACTGCATTGACCGTGATGTTTCTGCCACGCAGTTCGTTGGCAAGCACATGGACCAGCCCCTCAACTCCGGCCTTGGAAGCGATGTAGGCACCGTAAGTCGGGAAGGATTTGGCGAGAACGCTGCTGGAGAAAGCGATGATGCGCCCGCCGTCCTGAACATGTTGCGCCGCCTCAGCGAATACCAGGAACGTTCCGCGCAAGTTCGTCGCGATCACCTTGTCGAAGGTAGCCACGTCTCCGCTGGCAATCGGAAACAGCGGCATGATGCCCGCGCAATGAACCACCACATCAGGCCTGCCGAAAGCTTCCATCGACTCTTTGAAGAGCCGCTCCGCGTCTGCGGCAATCGCCACATCCGCTTGCGCAGCGACGGCCTGTCCCCCCGCAGCCTTGATATCCGCCGCTAAAGACTGCGCCGGAGCTGCTTTTCCGGCGTAGTTCACCACCACCGCAAACCCGTCTTTTGCCAGACGTTTTGCGATCGAGCTTCCGATTCCACCAGAGGCACCAGTAATGATCGCGCTCTTCGTTGTTGAATTTGTCACAGGGAATTCTCCTTGTAGTTCTCGCGGCTCCGCCACCGTCAGATGATCCGTCCGCTCTGTACATTGGATAATTCCTCGCACTAGTTGTTTCATGCATTGTTAGAATGGCAGGCATGCGCCAAACACATTTACGGCATGTTGACCTGAACTTGCTTCTCGCTTTACATACGCTTTTGGAGGAGCGGCACGTCACTCGCGCGGCGAAGCGTTGTTTCCTGAGCCAATCCGCCATGAGCCGGGCGCTCGAAAGACTTCGGGAAATGTTCGGCGACCCGCTTTTGATCCGTAGCGGTCGCGCGTACGAACGCACGGTTAGAGGGGCTAATCTGCTGAGCGAGTTGCAGACACTTCTGCCTCGGCTCGAGTCGATGGTGCGCGGACAGGATTTCGATCCACAAAGAAGCCAGGAACGATTTCGATTGGCGGTAACGGACCATGCATCGATAACGCTGATACCACCCCTCATCCGGAGAATACGCAGCGCCGCGCCCGACATAAAACTGGAAGTGTCCCAGTGGCAGGATCGAGCCTACGAAGCTGTGATCGAGGGGAAGCTGGACGCAGCCTTCAGCGCGGAGCATCCGCCCTCCGCCCTGCAGAGTGAGGTTCTTTTTCAGGTCGATTTCGTCTGTGTGGTGGGGACCGCTCAAAGTGTTCGATCCCCTCGTCTTACGCTGGCCCAGTATTTACAGCTTCCCCATGTGGTGGTCGAGACCTGGGCGGGCGAACAAACTCCCGTGGACCGTCCGCTGGCTCAGTTTGGCGCGAAGCGGCGTGTTGTCCTCAGCGTTCCATTCTTTGCGGCAGCAATGTTCGCAGTTACGAAAACGGACCTGGTCCTGACTGTGCCGCGAAAGCTGACAAAACTTGTCGGGCGAATCGATGGCATACGCTTGGTAGAACCGCCCAAAGAAATCAAGCCATTCCCATATTTCATGACCTGGCACCCGCGCTTGAACGAGGAACCAGCGCACGCATGGTTCCGCGAGCAAGTGCGGGCAGCCGCGCGGGCAATTTGAATATCGGGCTTTGGTTGCTCTCGAAAAACGGGCATGACACATCTGAATATCGTCGTACGCCGCAAGACGGTAGGCTGCGATGCAATGCGCGTGCTCATGCATAATGGTCATAGCTCCCATGCGTCTAGAGAAACTGAGACAAGTCGATTTAAACCTCTTGATCATCTTTGCGGTGATCGCCGAGGAAAAAAGCGTCACCAAAGCGTCCGCCCGACTATTGCTCAGTCAACCGGCTGTCAGCCGCGCTCTTCAGCGCGCGCGTGCCATGTTTCAGGAAGAGCTGGTGATTCGCTCGTCTTCAGGGTTTGAGCTCACGTTGCGAGGGCGCAAGATTCTCCAGGAACTCGAACAGCTGCTTCCCAAAATAGAAGGCCTGGTTGTGCCAACCGTCTTCGATCCGAAAAAAGAGCGGAGTAACTTCCGCATTTCTGGTCCGGACAACGTTTGCATGGCGCTGCTACCGCGCCTGTGCCGCCGCTATACGGCCGAAAGTTTTAAGGTGAACTTTGATTTCCTGCCGTGGCAGGCTGAAGTGGTGGACATGCTGGAGCGCGGAAAGCTTGACCTCATTTTCCACATTGACGAGGGCTTGCTGCCCTCTCACTTGAGTTCGGAGAAACTTTACCGCGAGGACTGGATCTGCGCTGTTGCCCGCCAGAGCAAGTTTGGCGATCGCCTGACACTGAAGCAGTACCTGGCTGCGGAGCATCTCACGGTCACAACTCTTCCGAGTGTGCAGAACATCCCGGACAAGCAGCTTGCCGCTCTGGGTGCGAAGCGTCGATCGTCTGTCCGCATGCCTTATTTTGGGGCGGCCCTTAGTTGCCTTCCTGGCACGGAACTCGTCCTCACACTGACGAATGGCATGAGGCAAATGGTGGAAAGGAATTCCACCTTGCGGCTCGTGAAAGCGCCACCTGAGTTGCGTCCATTTCATTTCTTGATGGTCTGGCACCCGAGGCTCACTACGGACGCACGGCACGCGTGGCTTCGCGAGGCGGTGCGTCAAGTTTCTCCTCAGGAAGCATCTGGGCAACCTCTTTAACCGATGGGTCTTGTCAAGACTCGGTTGTATGTGCTGCGGGCTGTGCAGGAACGCTCTCAGGGCGGACAGCGTAAAGCTCGGCGACCTTAAGAACCAGTTTTCCGCGGATATGGCCAGTGTCGATCATCTGATGTGCAAGAGCAGCGTCCTCCAACAGAAGCACGTGGATGGGAGGTACGTGGACCAAGCCAGCGTCAATCAAATTGATGATCTCACGCATCGAGTCCCGAGCTCGCTCCCAGTCGATAACCGTAATGGACTTGCGGAAGCCTCGCCGCTCGGCCTCCTTCCGATCTCGCTCGACCGCCGGGCCGGAACATGTCCAACGCCTGAGGCAGGGTGGCGGGCCCAACTGCATCCAGGACGACATCGACGCCCTCAGCCGACCATTCACGAACGGCTTGGCATACATCTTCGGTCTTGTAGTCAATGACACGGTCTGCGCCGAGGCTTCTGACATACGTTACATTGGCGGTGCCGCAAGTCGCGGCCACCAGCAACCCTCCGTTCTTCGCAAATTGTACGGCGAAGCTGCCGACACCACCCGCCGCCCCATGGATGAGCACCTTCTGGCGAAGCATAATGGATCTGCTCCTTGCAGACTTTTAACTTCTACTTCTGTTTAGGTGGATAGTTCTTCAGTAATTTCGCCATGGCTTTGTCCAGCTTTTTCATGTGCTTTTCGTGGTCTGAGCCGGTGTCAATTGTGTTGGTCGCACTTCCAGTCCAGACGAGCTGCTTCCTTCCTGGGTCGTACATGTCAAGAACTAGGGTCCCGACACTGATCGTCGAACTAGTCCACGATCCCGAGGCCATACCGAAGGCTCGCGAGCCTTCGACATCCCATTGTGTTTCCTGCTGGACGGCGGTCTGGTAGCCGATATAAAGATCCGCTTTGTCGCCATCAGTTTTGGTCATCCCTTTCGCCGCCAGTTGTGAGTCGATAGCCTGCTTGATTTCCGCGTCCATGATCTGGTCGGGGTGAGCGCCCCCGATGTTCACCCACTTATAGGTGTGGTATTTCGAGAAATCTGCCCCCGGCATGGAGTTATAGCGCACGTCTTGCGCGGCTAACGTCCCCGCTGTTACCAACATAAGCGCTACGACAAGTGCCGACGAAAGCAGTTTCCCGTTTTGTTGAATTCGCATTTGTGTCTCCTTTAGCATCATCTTTCCTGTTACTCGCAAGAGCTATTGTTGTACTTTTCTTGGAGCTCGCGGTCCGCCTGCAACCACTCATCCAAGTAGTTGTCCATGTCGCAAACGTGATCGCCACGTTCGATGTGGATCTCACGCGCGCGCTCATGGATTTCTGCGAAGGATGGTCCGTTCTTGCCTGTTTCTTCCGGCACACCCGACCGAATGCCTGTTGGCATGTTCTGAGCTTTCGTGGCCAGATTAGGTGCTTTCATAGTCTTGTCGTCCTGTACAAAAGGTCCTTTGACTTCGATTGGCCGTCGTTTCCGTTTTGCCGGATCCCTTGCGGGAACTTACAGCCAAGCGTCACTTGGCGCTGGCTACGATCGTGGCTGGTTCGTTGCTCCGTTTCAGATAGTCGAGTTTCTCTTGCTGTTCCGGCGTGAGAAGTTTGTAGATCTCGGATTGCATGCGAGAATTGGCTACGATCAACTTCGCCAACAGACCTGCCTGAGTGTCAGCAAGAACCTTGATGTTTTTATCATTGAGCTGCCGGGCATCGGCGGCCAGCAGCTTCTCCTTTGCCGCTTTCAGTTGCGCAATCAGAGGCTGAACGTTTCCCCGTTCGCGTGCCATTACCTGCTGGATGGCTTCAATTTGTGATTGACTTAAGTTCAAGTACTCAGCCAAGGAAGGGTTGAGTTCAAATGATGAGAACGGCAATGCGACCATTACGATTTCTCTGTTTTCATTTATGGCGGGAGCTGGTGGAGCAGCAGCGGTTGAAACTTGCGCCAGATCGTGTTCCATCATGATTCGCCAGGCACCGAGCAGTTCAAATCTCATTTGTGACACTTGATATAGCTCAGTGGTGATTTTTTGCCCTTGCTCGCTGGTTAGTTCTCCTCGTCCTACAGCCTCGGTGACACTCACGAGGACTGCAGCGAATCTCTGCGTGATGGCCTGCATTTCTGCCTCGTACTCTTGCAACAGTTCCTTCGGGTCGCGAGGTACGACATCTGAGGCACTCTGGGCGTCCTTGAGGGCTGTGTCGTCCTGAGCCGAATCCGGAATGACAATTGGAGCATTCGCGCTACCATCTCCCGGTTTGACTTGCGCGGATAAGGTGATCGGCATCATCGCCATTAACATCGCCAGAATAACTATTGAATTTGCTTTCATGACTCCTCCCACTGGGGATAAGGCAAGGAGCGTGCCAAGCTGCGAAGCCATAAGTCTCTGATTTTTCAGTGGAAGCTAATTCGAAGTCGAAACTGTCGACGCTGAAACTGTTGAAACTGTCGAATCTGGCGAAGCAATCCGAATAGGAATGCGCATATATCGCTGCGATTGCGGGCAAGACGATGGCAAGCGCCGTCAAATTAACGGCGAAACGTACCATTCACCTGAGCTGGTCTCGATCTGGTGTGACTTCAAATAGTGCTTTTCGTAGGACTGATCAGGCTTACTAATGCGAGGATCGCACCCCGCGGCTGACAAGCCGGGTGACTGTCGCAAAGAGAACGCTCACGGATATTCCGCACATCAACACTCCGATGATGCTCTCGAGCGGCCCCAGCATCCGCCAGTTTGATGGCAGGACTACCTCGCCATAGCCAACGGTGGCATAGCTGCTGGCCGAAAAATAAAGAGCAGATTCCCACGAAGACAAACAAAGCCAGCGATAGCAGGCGGCCCAAAAGAGAATTAGTACACCGTGCAAAACGATCACCGCGGCTGTGAGTTGCACCACCAGTGCGGTAGAGCGAAACGGCCCGAGTCTACGGAGATCGGCGGCTACAGCGCGTCTGACCCAAAATATGAGGGCCGCGAGCCCGGCAGACTGCAGCCAGAGCGTAAGTATCACCAGCAGAACCGTGGTGCCGACTTCACGAAATAAGGTCATCGTAGAAGTACGTCTTTAGTGAACGGCAACCTGGCCGCCTTTGCCTGGTTCGTTCTTGGCTAGCAGGAAGCACAACAGAAACATCAGCGCGGAGGTCGCTGCGAGCAGCCAGTAGATATCGACGTAGGAGAGTGCTTGAGCCTGTGCCATCACCACGCTGTACAGTCTGGCAAGCGCCTGTTGCTGGGCGGAGTGCATGCTCAAACCGACATGTGACAGACGGCTCGTCAAGCCTGCGACGGCCTCATTGAATCGATGAGACCGCGTGTACTCTGCGAGAACGGACTGATGGTATTGACTTCGGCGTGCAAGCAATGTAGTCACAGCCGAGGTTCCTACGCTCTGCCCGATATTGCGCGTGAAGTTGATCAAACCAGCGGCAGCGTTGCTTTTCGACTCCGGCAGGCCGACATAGGCAGCCATCGTGAGCGGGACGAATAAAAATCCAACCGGCAGGTACTGCCAAATGCGCATCCACGCGGCAGAACGAAAGCTGATGAGTAGATCGATATGTTTGCATGAGAAATACATGGCCACAGCGAGCGCGATCCAGCCGAAAGCGAGAAGGTGCCGCGCCTGAAAGTGTCCGGCGAGGCGTCCGACGAACGGTAAAAGAAAGACCAGAAGAATGGCCGCCATCGAAATGACCATGCCGGCCTTTTGCGCCGTATAACCCATGAGCGTTTGCAAAAACTGGGGAAGAAGGACAGTTGAACTGAAGAGAACGGCGCCAAGCACAAACATCATCAGATTGCAGCTTGCAAAATTGAACCCCTTGAACAGATGGACATCCACGATAGGTTCCTTGTGGCGCCACTCCCAAATAACGAGGGACACCAAACCCACAGCGGCAAGAATGATCAGTGTGGTAATGAACCGCGACCCAAACCAATCGTCTTCTTGTCCCTTGTCGAGCGCAACCTGCAGAGCGCCTACGCCGACGGTGAGCAGGGCAAACCCAATGTAGTCGAACCTCCCCAGGGTAGCTTTCAGACGGGACAAGTAGGGAGGATCTTCGATTAGCTGAGAAACCAGCAAGACGGCCAGAATTCCCACGGGAACGTTAATATAAAAAATCCAGCGCCAGGAATAGTTATCGGTAATCCAGCCGCCCAGCGTGGGACCAATAGCAGGGCCACAGATGACCGTGATTCCGTACAAAGCGAAGGCTAACCCGCGTTTCTCCGGCGGGAAAGTGTCCGCCAGGATTGCCTGCGTCATCGGCTGCAGTCCTCCACCGAAGGCGCCTTGCAGCACTCGGAAAATAAGCAGCATCCCGAGGCTCGGCGCGACGCCGCACAAAAACGAGCTAACTGTAAAAAAGGCGACGCACATCAGGAAAAAGCGCTTGCGTCCGAGCCAGCCAACGAGGAAGCCGCTGATCGGAAGCACAACGGCGTTCGACACCAGGTAACTGGTCAAGACCCAGGTGCTCTCATCATTGCTTGCGCCCATGCTGCCAGCGATGTGTGGAAGTGCCACGTTCGCTATGCTGGTATCGAGCGCCTCCATGAACGCAGCCAGCGAAACCGCGACGCCGATGATCCATGGGTTGACCTTTGGCTGCCACGTGGCTTGCTCGGCCGCGAGAGACGCCGCTTCGCTCATCGCACCCTCACGTCTGGCACGACGGACAATCCCGGCTTCAACATTCCCTCGGCATTGAAATCCTGTCCTGTGATGCGATCGAAATCGATCCGCACCGGCACCCTCTGTACGACCTTCACGTAGTTGCCCGTCGCGTTCTCCGGAGGCAGCAGACTGAAGACCGACCCGGTTCCTCCACCCATGTTGGTTACATGGCCTTTCCACTTGCGGCCATATGCATCAATGTCGATCTCAACGGGTTGACCAGGGCGCATATGCGCGAGCTGCGTCTCCTTGAAATTGGCGGTCACCCAAATGTCATCGAGGGGCACGACTTCCAACATTTCCTGGCCAATGCTCACGTTCTGACCAACTTCAACGCTCTTCTTTCCAATGATTCCCGTCACCGGCGAGCGAATGATGGTGTAGCTGAAATTGAGCTGTGCTTGGGCCAATTGTGCACGGCGTTGCTCGGCTTGCGCATCCGCGGCGTCCGCCTGGGCGCGGATTAGAGATACGTGTTGCGGCGCGGTCTGGGCGCTTCGAAGATCAGCCTTTGCCTGCAGGAGTTTCCCCTCGGCCTGGCGAACAGCCTGCTCGGCGGCCTTGACAGCGGCGCCGGCCGAAGTGACTGCGGCTTGGTTTGCTGCTGCTGAAGCGACTGCCTGATCAAATTGCTGGCGGGAGATATCTTCTTTTGCGACGAGCTGTTTAGCGCGTTCGAGGTCTGCGTCACTCTTGGCAGCATTGGCCTCGGCCTGCGTCAACGACGCCTTGGCCGACTCGTGATTGTGCTCGGCTGCCCGGAGTCCCGCCTCAGCGTTAACCACGGCGGTCTGTGCCGAATCGAGATTGCTTTGCACGGTCACAGTGGTGATTGGAACATTCCAACGAGAACTCTTGGCACTGGCTTGCGCGTCTGCCAGCGCCGCCTCCGCCTGAATCACGGCGATCTTGAAATCGGCAGGGTCAATGATCGCGAGGAGATCGCCCTCATGGACCAGTTGGCCTTCGACGAAGTTCACTTTCATTACCTGGCCGTTGATGCGCGCACTCAAGGGCATCACGTGCCCGTCCACCTGGGCATCGTCGGTATCTTCGTAGAGAAATGCGTTGCGGACGAGATACGCGATGATGGCCACGATCGCCAACAGTGCAAGAGTCATCACCGCAACTTTTAATGGGTGCTCGCGCAGGCCATGCAGAAGCCGGGTGATTCTGCCGCTATCCTTGGCTGGATCTTGGCAATGGGGTTCGGCTTCCACGTAAATGCGAACCTCGTCATCTACCACCACGGAGCGCTTGTTGTTGTCTTGATTGTCGTTGGACATTACCTTCCTCCCAGATATTGGTTGTAGTTGATGCGTGCGACCCCAAGGGCGCGAGCAAGCGAGAGCTTGGCGAAGTTGTGGTTGTAAAGGCTCGTTATGTATTGATCGTTGGCGCTGGCGAGAGCCTGCTCGGCCTGGACCACTTCAACACTGTCAGTTACACCAGAAGTGAAGCGATCCTTCGACCGAGCAAGACTCTCATTGGCAAGTTCGACATTTTGTTTGGCCACTTCGACCTGTTCTTTCGCAGCATTTAGATTGAGAAGAGCGGTGCGAATGTCCTGGTCAATCTGTCCGCGGACGTTTTCAGCTTCGGCCTTTCTTTGACGCAATTCTGCTTCGGCTTGCGTGATATCACCTTTAATCCGTCCGCCGGTGAAGAGGGGAACCCTGATCCCCGCCTGAAACGTGAAATCTCCATGCGAGTTGCCGAACGTCGGTCCAATATCGCCGTAGCTGCCGTTAACCGCCACAGTTGGATACCGTTCGCCTTTGACAGCAGAAAGGGTTTGCGCAGCAGCTTTTTGGGAATCGAGAGCGGAACGGAAATCACTGCGCGATTTGAACGCAATTTGGAGAGCATCATCGACGCTCAGCGGAGTGATGTCGGAGTATGGGAGCGCGTCGGCCAGCTCAAACTGCTGCCCTAGCGGCAGTCCGATCGCGCGTCCAAGCGCTAGTTTTGCGACGGCGAAGTTGTTGCGGACTATGCTTAGGTTGTACTCCTCCGTGTGCAACTGAACCTCGGTGCGTGTTGCGTCGATTCGTGGAGCGGTACCGGCCTGCACTTGATCAGCCGCGCGATCGTAAAGAGCTCTCGCATTCTCCACCTGGGCTTGTTGCGCCTTAATTCGAGAGTCTGCCTCGATGATCCGCAGATAGGCGTTGCCGACCGTGAGTGTGACCACATCGAGGATGTCCTGATAACTGAGTTGCGCGGCCTGTTCGGCTGTGCGCGCTGAGCGAAAACGCTCGATAGACTCGAAACTGAACAGTGTTTGGCTGACGCTTCCATCCACCGAGCTGTAACTGAATGGTCCAACAACATTTGGAATTCCTGTGATTTTAAATTTGTTGAACCCAAAGGTCGCGAGGTTCACTTGCTGGAAGTTCTCCGAAGCGCCTGCGCTGACCTGTGGCAGCAAATTGCTGAGCGCAAGTAGCCGCTGACCGCGGGCAATTTGGGCGTTTTGTCCGCTTTCGATTGCTCCGAGGTTGTATCGCCACGCCATCTTGATGGCGTCGCTGAGAGTCAACTGGACGAGTTCATCGCTGGCTGGACCGCTCGGCACGCTTCCCAACACGGTTGTGCTTTGTGCTCTTGTTGCTGTTGCACTGAACAGCACCAACAGGAGCACGACAAGAAAGCAAGCCAGCACATTGGAAATCTTGCGTTTCCGCCGGACCTTTAGCTGCTCAACAATGTGCCTGACGTAGCAACCGTCCGAGATGAACTGCGCACCTTCTCTGCGCAATTCGCGCAACAGTCTCTCGCCAGCCTTGTCGATAAATGTGACTTCGTTCAGGTCCACGATGCACCCATCCTTCTTGTCGGTTTGATGGTTCTTCTTCCAGCTCGCCTTTAGTTCTCGAACCCATGCCCCACTGAGGCGGCCTTCCAGAATCCATTTCTCATCCGCAGGTGTTTCGCTAAAGCTGATCTTCAACATGTTGTTTTCCTCAGAAGCCGGAAGCATCGCAGACGTGAGGTTGCGGAAGATCCCTGGTGATGTCTTCCCCGGGTTTTGCATGGAGCTTCAGATAAGACCCTAGTTCTTGGCGGAGCTGCCGCTTCCCGCGAAATATGCGCGCTTTGACTGTGGCGACCGAGAGCCCCATGCGACGAGCCGTCTCGCTTGTAGATGACTCACGAAGTTCTCTCAATACGATTGGTGTGCGCAGTCCCGGGCGCAGATTCCGAACCGCCTTCGAAAGAATCCGGACTTCCTCTCGCTGTGAGCAGCGGGTTTCCGGATCGGCATTTGAGTCGGGTATGCCCAAACTGTCCGCACTTCCTGCGTCACGAATGTCGTCGATCGATACCTCGCGCACCGCGCCAATGCGGCGTAGGAACATAAGCGCTTCGTTGATAGCGATGCGCGTCAACCAGGTGGAGAAGGAAGATTCTCCTTGAAACTGCCACAAATGCACGAAAGCCTTGAAGAAGCTTTGCTGAACGATGTCTTCCGCGTCCTCCACCACACGTGTGTACCGCAGCACTACTGCGAGGGTCTTTCGCTGGTAACGCTTAAACAGGGTTTCAAACGCCTGTTCATCTCCGTTCTTGGCGGCGACTACGAGTGTTCGTTCACCTGCAGGATCATTCATGCAAGCGATAGTTGGATCTGCTTTGTGCTTCATAGCGACCTCCTGAGCAGCTATGTGACAGCGAAAGGCGAGCCCAGCTTGGAAAGCGCCTTTTCGCTTCGCATCGGATATGGGCAAGGCCCGAGCCAAACGTGCGGAACTGTAAGTCGCTGAATTTTCGGGAGAAGACCGCCAGGAGTCGAAGGTGTCGACGTTGAAAGAGTTGAAAAGGTCGAAACTGTCGAGGCCAACTCCAGCAGTTGAGGATGCGGTTAAGAGCTGACGGTTCAGACGTACTACCTGCGGTCCGCAGGTCCGTCGGTGCCGCCAACTCGGCCCTAGGTTCGGCAGTCAGTCGGCCACGCATCTTCATTGCGACCGGGTCACGGGAATTGGTGCTTACGCCTACTCGGCAACTTCCCAGCTCAAATCCGGCGTATTTTTGTCGAGTGCCCTGGCGAGTCTTGGTGTGTTGGGACCGAGATCCTTTTGGAAGACAACGTCATCTGAGGTGACAACAAACGTCATGACGCCGGAGAAGCGATACTTGACAGGATAGGCCACGAGAAGGACAGCCCCATTCGCCATATCAGGGTCATCGCTCACTCTAAGGAAGTAATATCCATGGAAGTGATCCGCCAGACCATGGCTTCCATCAACCCGTTTGGCGTGCACTAGGTTCAGCGCATATTGTGTGACGACATCATCGCTCGTCGATTCGAGATGATTTTCCATGATGACACGCGTCAAAGCATGGCAGACTTGGATCGCTGCGGATTCATTGTCACCAATTCGACGAAACAAGATTTCTTGCGTGCCCGCGTCTGCATCGAAGAACCACTTTTCTTTTTCCCGCACCAACGGTACAGGGAACGGCCAGTTCTCCGCGCCGATGTACAGCACCCATGTTCCGTCCAATTGCCGGACAAACCGATGAATCTCCTTGAATTTCGCAGCGAACTGCCTTCGAGCGGCTTTGTCGTCCTGCGGGTCACCCGAAAAGACTAATTCCTTGTGGCCTCCGAGGATCTGCAAAATCGCCTGCTCATTGTCGTTTTGGGCCGCCTCGCATAGCGCCTGACTCGCTTCTTCGGGCGATGCGTAGGTCGATTGCTGTCGTCCCTGCCCAAGCGACACCCTGACCCAGATTGTGACCGTCAGGAAGAGAGCGACCGCAATCGTCAGCGGGAGCCAGAAAAACCGGAACCGATCAAGTGTGTCTAATCTTGTGTTTGCTATTTGCATGACCTTCGCTCCATGTAAGTTTTTGTTGAGTTATTTCGAATACGAATTACCTGCGCCCGCCTCCATGGGCGATCGCATTGCGATTGTTCCGTTGCCGCGACTCCTCTATTTGCCGCAGGGCCCTGCAATGGACCCCGCAAAATTCCACCTGCGATATTGTTTTTCCTTCCAGGATTTGCGCAGGCAGTCGTGACTTCCTACTTCTGTTTAGGCGGATAGTTCTTCAGTAATTTCGCCATGGACTTGTCCAGGCTTTTTATGTTCTTTTCGTGGTTTGCGCTGGGGTCAATTGTCTTGGTTGCGGTTCCAGTCCAGACGAGCTGATTCGCTCCCGGGTCATACATTTCAAGAACTAGAGTCCCAACACTGATCTTCGAACTGGTCCACGATCCCATGCCCATCCCGAAGGCTCGTGAGCCCCAGGCATCCCATTGTGTTTCCTGACTGATGGCGGTCTGGTACCCGATATACAGATCGGCCTTGTCGCTGTCCGTCTTGGTCAGCCCTTTCGACGCCAGTTGTGAGTCCACAGACTGCTTAATTTCCGCGTCCATAATCTGATCGGGGTGAGGACCAGCGATGTTCACCCACTTATACATCTGGTATTTCGAGAAATCTGTTCTCGGCATAAAGTTGTACCGCACGTCCTGCGCGGCTAATGTCCCCGCTGTTGCCAACAGCAGTGCTGCACCCAGCACCCATGAAAAGTGTTTCCCGTTTTGTTGTACTCGCATTTGTGCCTCCTTCAGGCTTCGCCTTTCGCGTTACTCGCCAGAGCTCTTGTCGTATTTTTCCTGGAGCTCGCGTTCCGCCTGCATCCAGTCATCCAGGTAGGTCTCCAGGTCGCAACCGTGAATTCCGCCACGTTTGGTGTGAATCTCAAATGTTCGCGGGCGAATTTCGGACGGCGTTGGCCCGTTCTTGCCTCCTTTTTCCGCAAAGTCCGACTGAAGAATGCCTGTTGTTGCGTCATGAGCATTCGTCTTCAGATTTTGTGATTTCATATTCTTTCTCCCTTACAAAGGTTTCACGTAACTTTGACGTGCCGCCCTCGAGTCACGAATCCCGCTGGGGGAGGCCGTGATCCGTGACCATCGGGCGGTCTCGCAGTTTAGAACCGAACGACGATACCGGCTGAGAACTGAGACTGCCTTGTTGCACCCGCTGCAAAGAGTCGTTTATAGCTCTCGCCTCGAAGCGTATCGATTCAGCGACGATGTCCGCGCTCTGAGCTCCCGCTTCACTGCTGCGATTGCAGCCGGTAGCTCTGAACATGAGCGCTAGCACAAGGAAAAACGCACTCCAGGAAAGGAAAATGATGCCCCAAGCGCACCACGTGCCGATTCGTTCTTGCACCTCCATAAATGCCTCCTAAGAACCACGTGAGCCGCTCTGGGGACCCACTCTTGGATTGCAAGCTAACCTCTTGCACATGTGGACCTCGGTGCCTCGCTCGTCGAACGAGACCTGGTCCATCGCCAACTGCATGATGTGGATGCCGCGTCCGTGCTCGGCCAAGAGATTCTCGACAGCCACGGGGTCGGGAACGCCGCTTGCATCGAACCCTTGACCCTGATCTGAAACGATCAGCGAAATCCCTATGCCGACCTTGCAGCGGCAGCGGACGTGAACTAATTTGTGCGCATCCAGACGGTTGCCGTGAACGACTGCGTTGCTCAGAGCTTCCCGGAGCGCGAGTTCGACGGCATGTTCCTCGCCCGTGATGCAGTGCGATCCCTCGATGAGCCGCATCAAGCGTTCTACCAACGGGGAGATGGCCTTAACTTCACTCGGTATCCATGCGTCCACGTCCAGCAGGCTTCCGCTCCCGGGTGTCCTAGCCAAATGCGCTCGCAAATCCGAGAGTTTGTTGAAGGCTTCCATTCGAGCCATGATGCATCCTCACCTTCAGCCGCGCGCCAGCCAAGAGCCGTAGCGCACTGAATCCAGGATTCCGAATCCGTTGCGGTAGCGCAGCACTCGAAACGACTCGTGCCAGTTGTGGATGGAAACGAGAACCAGTGACATAGCGCCACCTCTGCCTACGTCTTACATATGCAGTAAGGGCAACGCCCGCGCCAAAGTTAGAAAATCGTAAGTGGCTGAATTTTCAGGAAAAGATCGCGAGAAGTCGAAAATGTCGATGTTGAAGAAGTTGAAAGAGTCGAAACTGTCGAGGCCCGGGCAAGATCAAAACAAGGAGGCGGCAAGCAGATTAAGCGTACTGCTTTGGGTGGATACCAAATTTCTTCATTCGAGAAAGGAGCGTTGTGCGATTAATGCCAAGCCGCGCGGCAGCTCCATCAGCACCACCGACGCGACCCCTGGACTCGGAAAGTGCGCGTACAATCTCGTCGCGCTGCTTTCTTGTGTATTCCTCAACAATTCCGTTTTTGTCCTTTCGCCAATCTGTGCTTTCTCCAGCGATGTGCTTGTGTTCCGGGAGGATAGCGTATGGGGGCTTGTCCTCATTTGTCTTTCGGAGTTCTCCGAGTGGAGCCTCGAGGGAGCCGCCTCGCGTCAGGATCACGGCACGCTCAATGAAATTCTCCAGTTCACGAATGTTTCCCGGCCATTCCCAGGCCGTCAGTCCCTTCATTACAGCCGTAGGAACCGCTTCGATCTTCTTTTGCATTTGCTTTGAGAATTTCTGGACGAAATAACTTACCAGCAGAGGAATATCCTCTTTGCGCTCTCCCAAGGCCGGAATGCGGATTGGAAACACATTCAGACGGTAGTACAGGTCACTCCGAAATTCCCGGTCCGCAATCATCTTTTCGAGATCGCGGTTGGTGGCCGCGATCAAGCGTACATTCACTTTTCGCGTGTGGGTGGTTCCCAACCGCTCAAATTCCCGCTCCTGCAAAGCGCGCAGTAGTTTCGGCTGGATTTCTAGCGGAATGTCTCCCACCTCATCCAAAAAGAGGGTGCCTTGGTCGGCTAGTTCCAGCCGGCCGATTTTTTGGCTGATGGCGCCCGTGAACGCTCCCTTTTCATGTCCGAACAACTCGCTTTCCAGCAGCCCGGTTGGAATTGCAGCACAGTTCACTTTTACGAGTGTCCGCTGTTTGCGGCGGCTACGGTCGTGAATAGCGCGAGCAATCAACTCCTTTCCCGTGCCGGTTTCTCCAAGCAACAGAACCGTGGAATCGCTGGGGGCAACTGTTTCAACCTGTTGCAAAACGCGCTTTAGCGCCGTGCTGTTCCCGATGATCTGCTCAAAACCCATCTCGCTGCGAAATTCCTCTTCCAGGTAGAGTTTCTCCTGAGCGAGCTTGTCCTTGAGTTCGGAAATTTCTCGGTACGCCAACGCGTTTTCGACTGCGATTGCTATCTGTCCTGAAGCGCGGCTCAGGAAATCAACATCTTCCGGCGTAAACGGAGTTTCTGTTACTCGCAAGATCGACAAGATTCCGAGGGCTCGGCCGTGATTCACAAGTGGGATATTACAAGCTGCTCTTATTCCCTCGGCAGCCGCGACGCCAGATGCCTCTGGGGCGAGTTCGTTATCTCGCATGTCAAAGACTACGGGTTTCAAAGTATCCATCGCTTTCTTGACGGCCGCGCTCGGCGTAACGAGCAATTCTTCCTTGATGACCCCCTTGCCGTGTGGAAAATCCACGGCAAATGCCCTGAATTTTCCTGAAGCTGCATCGGGCAGCGCAACTGTTACGGCATCAGCGTGTATGACTTCGCGTATGTTCGCTGCAATCGTGCGCAGAACCTCCCGCAGATCGAGGCTCGACGTAATTTTGGTCGTCAGATTGAGGATCAGCTCAAGCCGCTCCTTTTGACGATGGAGTTCCGCTTCTGTGCTCATGGCCATATGCCGAGTGCCGCCAATTAGTCCCGAACGCCCACCTAAATGATGACGGATTTTGCTCCGAAGTCACAACCACTGTTTATACCGAAGAGCTTCAGCCATTCTAAGCAATGGTTACAAGCGCCCCTTGCAATTCGGGCCGCGACGGCTCCCTGGACCGTTGTAGGATTCGGCGAACCGTCACCACAGAATCCAAAGTTGGGGCCAACTTCACGTTGCTGTTTTGAATCGATTGGTGAGGCTGTGAACGAGGCTTGCCAGATCTATTGAGTTCGACTCCTGGTCGTTAAGCCTAAGCGTGTCCAGATTTCAAGAGGCCGGTGTGCACGGTGATTTGATTACAAGATGGGTTGGCCACATTTCGTTGAAAATGACCAGCAGATACAGGCACTTCAGCGCCAAGCACCGAATGAAAGTCGTTGCAAAATTAGGTGCGATTACAAGCTGATGGTCCCCATTGGACCCAATCTTGATGATCTCAACTAATTGACGCATAATAGTTTGCACCATTCGTAGAGTGGGCCTGTAGCTCAGGTGGCTAGAGCGCGCCCCTGATAAGGGCGAGGTCGGTGGTTCAAGTCCACCCAGGCCCACCATTTCTCAAAACAATTCCGGGCTAGGGCAAGTGCCTCTGTGCCTTGGTCTGCTGAAAATGTCTTCGCAGCGGTGCGATATCGTTCGAGGTCCCTCCTAAAAGCGGTGGGCGGGGCCGATGAGGTGCCAGTGGACGGAGAACCAGCTGAGAAACAGGCAGGCTGAGGCCACGAGCGAAAATTTGATTTTGGAGATCGTGCGAATCTCAGAGCGGCGCCAGATGCGTAGCCCAGCCAGAATCGCAAAAATGCTCAGAAGAATCGCTGCTCCGGTCACCCAGTTCATCATCACAAAATACTTATCTACGGCGTGCGTCGGCAGAACCGTTTCGTTCGCCAGGCGGGACATCAGCACCGCGGTTCCCACCACCAGGACGCTCCACGCAAATGCCGATAGCCGCGGTCCTGTGGTTAGCCACACGGTCCCTGCTTGTTCCTTGAGCACCGGGCGTTTCGCCAAAAAGACCCGCCGGCTCAGGCGACCCACGGTAGCGCCAACCACGAGCAGCACAATGACCAGGCTGCATCCCAGAGCCGGAAAAATCCATTGGCTGTTCTCATACCAGGGAACGCGTTCGTATTGCACTCCCGGAAAACCGACGGCGATGCGCACGATCTTTCCCGAGCTGTCGCGGATGGAGAATATTCGCCTTTGCTCGTTCTCTTCCTGCCACAAATCCTTGCCGACGGCCTTCCATCGGCGGACGTGCCCGCGCAAATCCTTGAAGTCTTCCAGCTTCAAAACGCCGTCCTTGTCCACCGCAACATCGCCCTGTCCGATAAGGTTACCGAGTTTCAGCCGGGAGCTCTCAGACCGCCGTGTCGATTGATACGTACCGGCGATGGCGTTGAGGTCGCTGGGCGAAAGTTTCTGAAACTCAGTTTTTTCCGAATAGGGATAATAGCGGTCAGCAAAGGCCGTCACGATTTCCGCCCGCGTCTTGTTGGCGGAGCCGGCGGAATTAAAAGAAACAAACAAGACCAGCTTCTCCTTGGGTTCCAGCAGAAACGTACTGTGGAAGGCGATGAGGTCGCCATCGTGCCCGATGAAACGCAGCCCGTTGCGCCAGCTCTGGTAGAAACCCAGGCCTATAGGCGGCAATGCGTCGGAAGCCACAAATTGCTTGGTCCACATCGTCTGCAGCGTTTCGGGCTTCAGAATGCGGTGGCCTTCCCATTCGCCGCCATTCAAGAGAGCTTGCGAGAACCGGCCCATGTCTGATGCCGTTGAGGAGACTCCTCCTGCCGGGGCAGGACTGAAGATCTCAAAACCAATCGCTGGCTTTTCCGTATTGTTCCGGTAGCCATCCGAAGCGAACGGGGAAAGCCCCTCGGCAAGCGGCTGACTAAAGCTGGAATGCTTCATTCCCAGCGGCTGAAAAATATGTCTATCAACATATTTTTCAAACGGCTCGCCGCTCACGCGCTGCACGATGTAGCCGCCAAGCCCCACGCCGTAATTCGAATAAGCAGGCACTTCCCCCGGTGGAAAGATCCGGTGCGGCTGATTCTCGATTAGAAATTCCCTCAAAGAAGTCGCTTTCTTCGGATCGGTAATGAGCACGTCACGGATCTCTTCCTCGAAGCCCCCGGTGTGGGTCATGAGATTTCGCAGCGTGATGGGACTTCCAAAAGCCGGCGCAATTTGAAAATCGAGATAGTTGTTCACGTCCGCATCGAGATCCAGCTTGCCTTGCTCCACAAGCTGCATGGCGGAGATCCAGGTGAAGAGCTTGGAGATGGAGGCCAGGCGAAACATGCTCGTTTCTGGATCCACCGCCTTTTTCTTCGCAACATCGACAAAACCATAACCCTTTTTCAACAGCTCCTTGCCGTCCTTCATCACCAGCACGGTGGCGCCGGCCACATCGCTGCGCTCCAGCTGCAGCGGAATGATGCCGTCGAAAAAGGCTTCGAGGTCGGCTTTTTCCAGCCGGTGGGCGGCGTTGGGTAGAGTGGCCTCAGAAGGCTTTGCGGCGACAGGAGCCAGCGCGGGCTTGGGAGCAACAGCGGATGGAGATGTCTGCGCCATCAACGAAGCCGAACTGTACATGACAACCGCAAAAAGTAAGCCAGTCAACCGGACCATTCATCCTCCCCACCCTAAGAAATTAGGCACCGAGTTTCGTGGATATCCGCGAGTCGCGCAACTAAAAACTTGCGAGGCAGGCTGCTCAGAGAACGCTGTGAATTCGCGCTGGAATTGCGCGATCTTAACCCGTCATTGCAAACATAAGACCTGCCATCAGGGGGTTGACGGCTTTGGTGCTTCTGCCGATGCAGGAGGCGGCGTGAATTTAGCGTCGTCAACGGGAACGTTTTGCTTGAGATCATCAACCTGAATCGTGAAGCGATTCCCCGGGCGCGCAAGAGTCCAGCGGAACGGCACCTTCACGCCGTTGGCGTCGCGGTAGTCGTCATAGTCGATCTGCGTGGGATTCCGGCCGAGCGGCGTCTCGGCATACCGCACCAGACGCAGCAACAATCCCGACTGTTGATCGAAATAAAGCCATAGCGGCGGCTGGCCTTGCCTTCTCGCAACGACGAGATATGTGTCACGTCCATCGATTTTTTCGCTCGCGTCAACGCGGAATTTTTCGTAGAGCGACTTCACGTGCGCGGCAAAGTACAAGTCCGCGTCCATTCGCGCGGCATCATTCTCCGTAGTGGACATCATGTGCACGCGATTGGGCACGCCGAGCCAGCCCTGTTTTCCATCAAACGCAGTGATGCTCTCCCCTGCCTGCAAATGTATGATGGAGATTCGCTTGCCAGGAGCTTTGGAATAAACCTCGACGGGAAAATGCTGGCCGCCGAAGGCGGTGAGCGTTCCCTCTTGCACGCGGCTCGTGATTCTATGTAGCGCATCGGCACCGCCGACGGCCGCCACATACCTGTCGAGCAACTGATCAGCCGCGGGTAGAGCTGGCTTTGTTTCACCGGGATTTTTCTCTTCGGCCACTGGCTTCGCTTCTTCGTCGGTGATGATCGGAGTCGCAACGGGATTCGATGCGCCGCGGTGGCATGAAAAGCAGGTTACTTCGCGATGCCCCTCAAAGTTGTCTTTGTTGATGGCCATCATCATGGCCATCATTTTGCGCGCCGTCACTTTGGGCTTCTTGTCGTCTTTTTCCATGGAGCCGCGAACGTGGCAGTACTCGCATTCGACTCCCAGCGAAGCAGCAATGAACTGCATCGAGGGAATGATCTGTTCCGCGGGAATGCCTTTGAGTGTCTGAATGTTCTTGAATTGCTCTTCCGCGAGCTTGGGAGAGGTTGCGCCGGCGGCGGACGATTGTGGTGAAGCGGTCTGCGCTCGCGCTCCGGCCAACGCCATCGCAAGACTCAACGCCATTCCAACAGCCACAAACACAAATTTCAAACGATTCCGTCGCATGGATTCACCCCTCGCAGAAAATTGGACGAACGCGCGTGTAGCGTGGTTACAAAAATACTTTGGATCGATCGCCAACCGGAAGAACGTCAGGCGCTGATCTCGCCGCGCTTCGCCAGCGCGGTGATGCGGTCCGCAGCTCGGAACGCAAGCGCTTCGATGGTCATGGTGGGCTGGCCGCGCCCGGAGGTCACCAGGCTGCTGCCATCGCAAAGAAAGAGATTCTTGACATCATGAGTGCGGTGATCGGCATTGATTACCGAAGTCTTCGGATCGTTTCCCATGCGGCAGGTGCCCAGCAAATGCACCGCGAATTGCGCCTCCTGTGCCGGGAAACCCCAATGCTTCCTTGCACCCGCGGCTTCCAATAGTTCATGCGCGCGTGCAAACATCCAGTTCGCGAGCTTTAAATCGTCGGGATGATCCTTGTAGGTCATGCGCAGCGCCGGCAGGCCCCAGGCGTCCTTCAACTCCGGATCGAGCGAAAAGCTGTTGTCTTCGATCGGCAACGAAGTACCGTGGCAGAAAATCTCCAGGGTGCGATTGAAATTTTGGGCGAGAGCGGATTTGAACTCCTTGCCCCAGCGCGGCGTGTCGGGCGGAAGCCCGCCGAACGCAAAGCTAATAGGAGTGAAATCGAAACGCGCGTCGAGACCGCCGCCCCCGTAGAAGCCGACCTTTTCGTGATCCAGTTCGTAAAAATCATGCATGATGCGGCTGACAGCGAAGCCTTTGTAGTCGTTAAGAGGGTGTTCAAACTGGGCGTAAACGTTGCCGCCGCTGTTGAGCATTAGATTCTTGCCGACGTAACCGCTGGAGTTCGCCAGCCCGTCAGGAAATTGTTTGTTGGCGGAAAGCAGCAGCAGGCGCGGAGTCTCCGCTCCATTGGCGCAAACCACCACCGCTTTCGCTTTCTGCAGGTGCGTGTTGCGCTTCTCATCGAAATACGTCGCTCCCACAGCTCGCCCATTCGCGTCCGCCTCGATGCGATGAACATACGAATTCGGGCGAATTTCGCAGCGGCCGGTCTTCTCCGCCATTCGAATGGCAGTCGCCAGCGAACTGGACTTCGCACCGACCTCACAACCGAAGCCCAGACAGAATCCGCAATTGATGCAAGCACTGCGGCCGGGGCGCGGTTGCGACAGAATGGCCATTGGCGCGGGGAAAGGATGCCATCCCATCTTCCGCGCGGCACGTTCGAACAGAACACCGGAAGCTTTCACAGGCAGCGGCGGCATCGGGTACGGTTTCGAACGCGGTGGATCAAACGGACTGGCGCCGCCGAGGCCGGACACACCGATCTCCCATTCCACTTTCGTGTAATAGGGTTCAAGGTCGGCGTAGGTTATGGGCCAATCGGCAAATGTCGTTCCGGGGATCGGACCGACTTTGCTGCGCTCGATGAAATCGATTTCGTGGAAGCGCCAGAAATTTGCCGTGAAGTGCACGCTGGTCCCGCCGACGCATCGCCCGTAAACCAGCGCACGCTGCGGCTTGGCCTTCTCCTGCGGCGTCTTGCGAAATGTATTCGGCTGAAGCTTCGGATGATTGGTAAGTTTGTCTTCGGCCAAAATCTCAATTTCGTTGTGCGTGAAATCGGCTTCCGTCAGATATGGTCCTTGTTCCAGCACCACAACGCGAAATCCGTTGGTCGAAAGCTGCTTGGCCAGGATTCCCCCCGCAGCGCCGGAGCCAACGATGATAAAATCCACTTCCTCCGAAGTCTTGTACTTGGGCTGGTCGACCGTCATTTCTTCTCCGCTTCGTTTGCCGCCGCATCCCAACCCGGATAATCTTTGTCGTAATATCCAAAGGGCGCCTGAAACATGTGTTCGCGCTCCCGGCCGATGACCTTCCATCCGGCCCCGCTGTCGTTGCCGCCGTAGTCCGGGTCGATCAAGAACCCCGAAATCGTGTGCTGCCGCAGCGTTTCAAAGAAATTCTGCGCGCCCGGACGCGCCCGAAACGGCCGGCGGGGCGATTTGCTACCCTCATCGAAGGAGTGCAAGACTTCATCCTGCTGCTCGGCCGTCAAGCCAGAGAATTTCGCCCCGGGGAACATCTCCGAGACTCTCGCCTGCAGCTCCGGCAATCCTTCCCGATATGTTTTTTGGTCATCAGCGGCAAACGTGGCCAGGCTTCGATCGATGAAATAGACAACGCCGGCTTCGCGGGCTCCCGGCATGTCATCCGTGGGAATGATGCGCGCCGTTATGGCATCAATCTCCGCCGCCTGTTCGGACGTAAAGAACTGAAATTTCGGCGGTGTGGCCGATCGCGCGGCCTGGCGCGCGTACCCGGCTGCCGCCACCATCGCCGGCAAGTGCGCGGAAACCCAGGCGGCTGAAAGGCCGCTGATGCCTTGAGACAAAAATTGACGGCGACTGACAGATTCACTCATTTCGATTGTTCCTTCTTCACAACTTTTGGACTGTAAGCTGGCGATTCCAGAGCGTCAAGCAATTCTTCGGCAAATCAAAATAATTCCTGCATCCAAATTGACTGCTGCTAGATCTCCCCTCGGCGCGCAAGCGCCGTGATGCGGTCGGCGGCGCGATAGGCCAGAGCACTGATCGTCAAGGTCGGCTGCCCGCGGCCGGAAGTCACTAAACTGCTGCCATCACAAAGAAATAAATTTTTAACGTCGTGCGTGCGATGATCTGCATTGATCACCGATGTTTTCGCATCATTTCCCATTCGGCAGGTGCCCAGCAAATGGTAAGCAAAGTCCTGCTCCGCGACAGGTTCAGCCCACTTTTGTTTGGCGTCTGTGGCGTCGAGCAGCTCCATAATACGGGCACGCAGGAAGGCGCCCAGCTTGAGATCGTCGGGATGATCCTTGTAAGTCATACGCAGGGCCGGCAGCCCCCAGGCATCCTTGAGATCCGGATCCAGCGAAAAGCTGTTGTTCTCCACGGGAAGTGAAGTGCCGTGCGACACAATTTCCAGCGTGCGCGTGTAATTGTGCGCCAGGGCCGCTTTGAATTCTTTGCCCCACCTCGCAGTCCCGGGCGGCAGCGCGTTGATGCCGTAACCGCTGAGTGCAAAACTGATTGGCGTGAGGTCGAAGCGCGCGTCCAGTCCGCCGCCTCCGCAGAAACCAACCTTCTGCGGATCGAGCTCATAAAAGTCGTGCAGAACACGGCTCACCGCAAATCCTTTGTAATCGTTCAGCGGATGTTCGAAAACGGCCACGCCGTCAGGGCCTGAATTCATCATCAGATACTTGCCTACCAGCCCGCTGGAATTCGCCAGCCCATCGGGGAATTGCTTGCTCATAGAAAGCAGCAACAACCGCGGAGTCTCGGCGCCATTGGCGCAAACAACCACGGCCTTGGCCTTTTGCAGATGAACGGCACGCTTCTCGTCGAAGTAGGCCGCCCCGGTGACGCGCCCGTTCGCGCTGGTCTCTATCCGGTGGACGTAGCAGTTGGGACGGATTTCACAGCGGCCGGTTTTTTCCGCCATTCGAATGACGGTTGCCAGCGTGCTGGACTTGGCGCCAACTTCGCAGCCAAAGCTTTCGCAGAAACCGCATTGAATGCATGCGCTGCGCCCGGGCCGCGGCTGCGAGAGAATCGCCATCGGCGCGGGAAAGGGATTCCAGCCGAGCTTTCGTGCCGCGCGTTCGAATAGGACGCCGCCGGATTTCACCGGCAACGGCTGCATCGGATAGGGCTTCGAACGCGGCGGATCGAAAGGGCTGGCCCCGGCGAGCCCCGAAACTCCGATCTCCCATTCTACTTTGGTGTAATACGGCTCGAGGTCGGCGTAAGTGATGGGCCAGTCGGCGAGCGCGGCCCCCGGAACCTCTCCCACTTTGCTGCGCTCGATAAAATCAATCTCGTGGAAGCGCCAGTAATTCGCCGTGAAATGCACGCTGGAACCGCCAACCATTCGTCCGTAGACATACGCGCGATGGCGCTTGGCTTTGTCCTGCGGCGTCTTGCGAAAAGTGGTGGGCTGAAGCTCCGGATGATTGGTGAGCTGGTTCTTGTTCAATACTTCGATCTCGTTGTGCGTGAAATCTTTTTCGGTGAGGTAGGGCCCCTGTTCGAGAACAACCACTCTGAAGCCGTTGGTCGATAGCTCCTTGGCAAGCACTCCACCTGCCGCGCCGGAGCCCACAATCACGAAATCCACTTCATCGGTTGTCTTGTACTTGGGCTGATCCACCGTCATGTATGCGGAATGTCCTTTGCGAAAGACCATCACTATATCATCGGAGCCGCTGCGATTGCGGCGTTAGGCATTGCTAGTGTACGATTCCGCGCGATTCGCGAGTGTGGCTCGATTTCGCGAAAATAGCTGCGATTTGAGACACTACTGAAGGTATGGCTACGTTTACAGGCATGATCGGAAGCGGCAGCAAGTGGCTGCTCGACAGAATTGTCGGCGCCGTCGCGGCCACGGGGATCAATCCCAATTTTTTGACGTTTCTTGGCCTGGTCGTGAATTTTATCGCTGCGGCCTTTTTTGCAGTTGGCAGCTTCTTCATCGGCGCGTTAATTATCTTGTTTGCCGGTTTCCTCGACATGCTGGATGGGCAAGTCGCGCGACGGCAAAACCGCGTCACTGCCTTCGGCGCCTTCTACGATTCGACCCTCGACCGTTATGCGGACATGGCCCTGTACATGGGATTGCTCGTCTATTACTCCGTGAGCGGACGCACACCGTATGTGGTGCTTGCGGCCGTGGCCACCGCGGGCTCCGTCATGGTGAGCTATGCGCGCGCGCGCGCCGAGTCACTCATTCCTTTGTGCAAAGTCGGATTCATGGAGCGGCCCGAGCGCCTTGTGTTGCTGATCATCGGCGGGCTGTTCAGCCGCATGGGACCCGTGCTCTGGGTGATCGCCGTGGTCTCCACGATCACCGTCATCCACCGCATCGTCTACACCTGGCAGGAAACCCGCGCCGGCCGCACCATTCCTGGAATCAAGTTGTCGTTGTAATTGCTTTCCCTCCTCGATGTAGCTACAATTGAAAGAGAGGTAGCTACATGCGAAAAGTGGGGAGCCGCGAACTGAAAAACAGGCTAGGCCGTTATCTGCATGCCGTGCGCAAGGGTGAATCTCTTCTCGTCACGGACCGGGGAAAGGCGGTGGCCCAGATCTCGCCGGTCAAGACGGAACCCAGCGAGGAGGCTTCGCTTGACGAACTCTTGAAACAATTGGAATCGGAAGGCTTGATTCATCTGGGCAAACGGCCACTTCGCAAGTTCCGGCGCGTCAAAATCAAGGGCGCTCCCGCTTCGCAAACTATCATTGAGGACCGCCAGTAGTGCTCTACCTGGATTCTTCGGCGCTGATAAAACACTATGTACAGGAACCTGGCACGCGGGAAATCGACGATAAATTAAAAGCCGAAGAAATTGCAGGCAGACCACTCTTCACATCCGTGATCACGTATGCGGAGATTCATCGAGCACTCGCGCGAAGGATGAAGGACGGATCCCTGATCCCGCAGGCATTCCTGGTCGCCCGGCGCGAGTTTGATGCGGACTGGCTCTCCGGTCTAACGACAATTGAGCTTCGATCTGATGTTTTGGTCTTTATTCAACGTATCGTTGAGCAATTTCCGTTAAAAAGCAGTGACGCTATGCACCTTGCCAGTGCTTTCTCTCTCCGGGATAGGTTTCGACTAAGCGGCAGATTAGGCGCGAGAGAGGTCACTATTACTTTTGCCACCGCAGATCGCGAATTGGCGGGGGCCGCGTTGGCGTCGTATCTTGAAGTTTTCAACCCCGAGACTGCGGGATTGCCCTGACTCTTCCCGAGTATTACCTGCTTAGCGTGCGCCCTCAATAGGCGCGGCGATGATGGCCCGCACGCGATCGCGCAGCGCTGGTACATCCTCTTTGGTGAGTCCCTTAGTATCTATCGTGTCGTGCAGATACACGGTGATTTTTGCCGGCCATAGCATCCAGTGGCCCGTGCGGTGATGCTCGAAGGACCCCACCAAGCTGACGGGCGCGATCGGAATGCCGAGCTGCTGTGCGACGCGGAAGCCGCCGTCCTGAAATTGGTTTACATGGCCGTCGCGCGTGCGCTTGGCTTCGGGAAAAATGATCAGGCTGGTGCCGCCGTTGAACGCGTCCTGCGTTAAGCGCCACATACGTTTCAAATCCGACGGACGCCGAATATCCGGGACGGGAACGTTTCCGAAACGCTTCATAAGCCAACCGTAAGCGGGAATCTTGAAATGCGATTCCAGTTCCCAGCCTCGGACGAACTGCGGTATCGCGCAGTACAGCATGAAGGGATCGAACAGATTGACGTGATTCGACATGAAAATGCACGTTCGCTTCGAATCGAACCCTGGAGAGCGCCGGACCTCGACGCGCACCCCAGAAAGAAACGCAATGCGCCGGCATAGGCCGCGCTGCAGCCAATCGTGCTTGCGAGGATCCAGAAAAACGCCCAGGGAGACAAGCACCGGCACAACGATGAAAAAGTGCAGGCCGCTGATGACCCAAAGAACAGCGCTGCGCAGCACCAGCCAGGGCTTTTTCATATATAGATGTCCAGAGCGGCGGGAAGCACGTCGAGGGAACGGCATTCCAGCGTAGCGACTTCTCCATCGATCATCACGTCGACCGGCACTCCGGCATTGAATTCCACTCGGCGCACTGCCCGGCGCGAAGCCAACGGATGCTCGATGTGCGTTCCGTCATATAGCCGTGGCAAGGTACGCAACAGAGCGAGCCGCCCGATGGGACCCCAGCGGACAAACTCGATGAGCCCATCAGTGGGATCCGCCTGCGGCGCGATCAGCATCGTGCCGCCGGTGTACTTGCTGTTGTTGAACGTGAGGAACAGCGAGCGACGCTCATCCCATTCAAGATCATCGTCACAGCGCAGTGCGAAGGAGCGGCGGCGCAATTGCACGACGCGTACAAAAACTCCCATCAGGTAGCCGAGGTGGCCGAAAGGCTTAAACATGCGATTGGTGAGCGCCGCGACATCAGCGGTAAAGCCGACGCTCAGAAGATTGAAAGAAAAAACTTCGCCCGTGGCATGCGTCAGCCGGATGAGATCCACGGAACGCTTGCGGTTTTCGAGAAGCGCTTGCATCGAGGCTTCCGTGCCGTTCTGGGTAAAATCGCGCAGGAATGAGTTTCCTGTCCCAAGAGGAAGAAAACCAAGCGCGACGCGTTGCACCTTTGTGCGGCCGACAAACACGCCGTTGAGAATCTCGTGCGCCGTACCATCGCCACCCACAGCAAGAAAACGCCGATAGCCCTGCACGTAAGCCTCGCGCGCAAGATGCACCGCATGGCCCGGGCCCGTCGACGCGATGACGTCAATCTGCAGGCCCTTTTCGCGCAAGCGTGCGAGTACCGGTCCGGCAAGTTTCGCGGAACGGCCGCCACCGGCGGCAGGGTTGACGATGGCAAAGAAGCGATCCATTGGAGAAGCGATAAAACTCGAGTTGCCACTTCCATTCAACTGGCAGCTTCAAACTGCGTTCACAACGGCAAAACTGCGGTGGCGCTGTCCAGGCTTGCAAGTCGTTCCGCCAAAACATTTCTTTTTATCTTCAGCGAAGCCGTTCGTGGAAAATCCTCGTCCAGGAGCACGACCCCGTGAACCCGCTTGTAGTTTAGCAGGCGGCTATTGCGTGCGTTGATGTCCTGGCGTAGTTGTTCTGTGAACTCTTGTCCTTGCTCAAGATGCAGGACGAGTACCAGTCTCTCCCCGACCATCGAGCGCTTTGGCCAGATGTAATTGGCAGCGAACACGCAGAACTCCTTCACCGGAAGGCTTTCAAACACCGCCTCGATATCTTCCGGGTAGATGTTCTTCCCCTCCTCCGTAACGATCATGTTTTTCTTGCGCCCGCTGAGCTGCAAGTGGCCGGCCGCATCAAAACGGCCGAGGTCGCCAGTCATCAGCCATCCATCGATGATGGCTTCGGCGGTGAGCTCCGGATCGTTCAAGTAGCCCGACATAACGGTCTTACTGCGAACCGAAACTTCGCCGACGCCATCGCCGGCCGGATTCACGATGCGCACCTCCATGCCCGGCAGCGGCTTGCCCACGGTGTCCGCTCGAAAAGGCTTCAAATCGTTGACAGTGATCGCTGTGCCGGCCTCTGTAAGGCCGTAACCGTTTGCGACCGGAATCCCAAAATCGTAGAAAAATTGCAGGGTCTGCGGCTCGGTGAACGCGCCGCCCACGATGATGGCAAGCAGTTCCCCTCCAAACGCTTCATGCACTTGCTTCAGCAATCGGCGGCTAATGCCCGGCCGCGGGCGACTTTTGGTCAGCGCTTTGTTGATGGCCACAAGCGCATTGAAAATCATCCGCTTGCTTGCCGGCAGAGCATCAAATCGTACCTGCAAACCTTTTTGCAAATTCTTCAGAACCAGCGGAACGAGACTGACGTAGGTAATTTTGTATTTCGGAAAAGCTTCACGGACATATTCCGGCCGCAACGTGCGCAAGTGCACGACGGTGGCTCCGCAAGTGAACGGCCCAAAAAAGCCCACCATGAAATCGATCGCATGATTCGTCGGCAAGATGCTCAAGTAACGCACTCCTGGCCAAAACGGATAGAGCGAAGTAAGCGCGACGCACTGCTCCAGATAGTTTTCGTGCATCATCATGCAGCCCTTGGGACGGCCGCCGGTCCCGGAAGAATAGACGATGCACGCCGTGTCCTTGCGTTCGCGCGGAGCGAACACCGGTTCACCTTCTCCGCGAAACTCTTCCCAACGCCGCGCGCCGACGAGATCCGCATTTGCCGGAGCTTCCGTCACAAGAATCGTGCGCAGGTTCGTAGCAGCCGCCCCGCCAGCGGCTACGCTCAGCTGCCGCCAAATCGGATACTCTGTGATGAGCATACTCGCGCCGGAGTGCTTGAGCAGTTCCCACTGCTCCTCCGGCGTAAGTTTGTAATCGAGAGGAACCAGCGTGCCGCCGGTAAAAAATATGGCGTAGGCCGAGATCAGCCACTTCGACTGATTCGTCATTATAATGCTGGCGCGGGCTCCCGCTGCGAAACCCGCGTCCTGCAAGGCTTTCGCCAGCGGATGCGCGCGCACCTTGAATTCGCGATACGTTATTCGTTCCTTCTCGCGTTCACGATCCGCTTCAATCAAGCACACCTCACCCGCAAATTGATCCAGCGCATCCTTCAGCGCCTGCCCGATGGATTGATATTTGGAAAGGTCCAGCATTACAACCGGGACTGAATCCGCTCCGCCAGCGTCTTGAAGTCGCTAACGCCCTGCACTTCGTAGTCCGGCAGCTCGATGCCAAAATGATTTTCAATCCGCGAAAGCATTTCCAGCGTCTGCAGGCTGTCAATCCCCAGCTTCTTGAAAAAATCATCCCCCGGCGCAAGAGAGCCCGCCGGCAACTGAAAGTGGGTTGCCGCCAGATCGAGCACTTCCTGTATCGTTTGTTCCAGCTTTCGCATAGAAACCTAAATCTATCACCGCAGGACAACGAACAACAAATCCGCTCCTAAACGCGCAGCATATTCCACGCGAATAAGCCCTACTTGGTGAATGTCATACTCCATGCCTGGTCCGGAAGCACTGAATTGCTTCAAGAACTTGCGCAACACTCATGGGAAGCGCGCTGACCGGTATGTTAATCGGGGCTCCCACCAGACTAGTATTCGGCCGCATCAATCTGGCTTTCAGACCTCCTATTCGCCCAAGAAAGTGATCGGGAGACTTCACCGCGATCGAAACAAAACTCTGACCCTGCATTGATCCCGCAAAGATCCGATCAATTTCTTCCCAGCGAACAAGCCCGGCGTTAACCGCGGAACCTTGGTCAGTGATCCCCTCGCTACTCACAATTAGCGCAGGTCTAGGCACAATTAATCGATACGTGACGTAAAGTAAGCAGGCGCCAAAGAAAGGCACGCCCACATAGGAAGCGATTACGAATTCCCACAGGGGTATGGAATGTTTCTCTGCGCAGGCCCATCCAAACCCCAAGCAAGACGAAAAGAAGCGCCCCAAGCAGAAGCAGTATTAGGCGTCCGGGACTTGGGTCGATAACAACCTCGTCTGCACCTTGAATCGAATTATCTCGTACTGGGTTCATCTAACTCACGGCAAATACGGCATGGGCCCGGAATCTTCGACAAATTTCTTGAGCGCCGCCATGACCGTCGGGCGAGTAAAGAGTTCGCAAAAGAGGTCGATCTCGCGGCGAAGCTCTTCGTGCGGAATGGGCTTGATGAATTTTTTGGCGGCGGCTCGCGTTCCTGCGTCGTACTTGGTGATTTGCGCGGCGGTCGAGCGAGCGATTCGAAGCGCTTCGCCTTCGCCGGCCAACTGCGCGACGAGGCCCACTGCTTGCGCACGAGTGGCGTTCACAGTTCGCCCCGTAAAGAGCAAATCCCTCACCAAAGCGTTGCCAAGATCACGTTTCAATCGTGGAATCCCTCCAAAACCGGGAATGAATCCCAGACGCAACTCGGGAAACGCAAACCGCGCCATTTTGTCCGCGATGATCATGTCACAGGCCAGCGCCAACTCGAGCCCTCCGCCCAGGCAAGCTCCATGCACGGCAGCAATAGTGATAAACGGCGCCGCATCGATCGCATTCATGACTGCGTGGATGCGCTCCAGGAAAGCTCGCACCCCAGCGGGCCGATCCTTCGCTGCAACCGCCGCGGCCGTCGCATACAACTCCCGCAAATCCCCTCCTGCCGAAAAAACGGACTTCCGCGCACTTGCTATGATGCAAACGGAAGTTTCTGGCGCAAGAACTCCGAACGCGGCGACAAGCTTTTCCAGTTCCGTGAGCATCGCCGTGCCGATTTCATTGGCCGGCGCATGATCCAAGGTCAGCTCGACAACTCCTTCGCGCCATTCCCAGCGCAACGTTTTTCCTGTGAAGTTTTTCATGCGTGTTTCCCGCTTGCGGCTTCGCGCGCACCCGCGCCATCGTACATGGCCTTGATTTCCGCAGCATAGCGTTCGTTGATGGCACCGCGCCGGACCTTGCCATTCGCCGTCAACAACCCATTTTCGAGCGTGAACGCCTCCGGAATCACTGTGAAATTGCGAATCTGCCGGTAATGCGGCAGCCCCGGATTCAACGTGTCCAGCACAGCGTGCACCGCCGCACGTTCGACGCCTCCGGTAACCAACGCGCACAAATACCCGCGCACATTTCCAACCACTACCACATGCTGCGCCGCCGGCAAAAGCCGCGCGATGCTATCCTCAATCGGCTCCGGCGCGATGTTGTGTCCGGAATTCAAAACGATCAGGTTTTTGATGCGTCCGCTGATGCGCCAATTCCCACGCACGTTTACTTCGCCCTGATCCCCGGTGTGAAACCACCCGTCCTGCATCACGCGCGCCGTTTCCTCCGGCCGGTTCCAATATCCGGGGAAAATGTGCGGCCCACGCACCACGATCTCTTCATTGTCGGCGATTCTCATTTCAATGCCGCTGATCGCCGTGCCCACGTAGCCCGGCTCCACCGGCACGCGCGGATCGTCCAGCGTGCAAATGCCTGTCGTTTCCGTCAGCCCGTACCCTTGCAGCACGGGTATGCCGAGCATCAGAAAAAACTGCTGCGTCTCCGGCGAGAGTGGCGCCGAGCCGCAAATCAGAGTCCGCAGGTGCTTGCCAAAACGCTGCCTGATTTTCCCAAAAATCAATCTTCGGCCCAGCCCCAGCCAAAGCGCATCCATCGCCCGGCCACGCCCAACTCGCAGCCGCTGCCACGCGTCCTGCGTCCTCGCAAACAGCGAACGAATGATCGCCGGCCGCTTCGAAAGCGCTTCTTCCACCCCGCGCCTCACACGCTCCAGCAGTGTCGGAACATTCAGGAAATAGTGCGGGGAAGCCAGCCGAATTTCGTCGGCAAGCTTATTAAGATTCGTGGAGAGAGTCAGTACACTCTCGCGCGTCAGGTAAGTCAGCAGCACAATCCACGAAGCCGCAAAATTGAACGGCAAATAGTGGAATACGCGGTCCGGCTCCTGCGTTTCCCCCATCAATTGATCCAGCCGCTCGGTCGTACAGGAAATCATGTGCGACACGTTTCCAACGTTCAGGCACACGCCCTTCGGCTCTCCCGACGTTCCCGACGTGTAAATGATGGTGACCACGTCCGCGTCCCGCCGCGGGTTGGGAGCTTCCGGCACGTTCTGTGGCGAAGCAGACGGCCGCAAAGCTTCCTCGAACAGCACGCGCTGCGGCGCGTCCGGCCACGCCTGCACCACACTCTCCCCGAGCGCGGCATCGCCCACAAACAACAATCGCGGCTGGCAATCCTTCATCATTCCCGCCAACTCCGCCGGCGCCTGCCGTGAATAGAGCGGCACAACAATCGCGCCCTCGGCCATCAGCGCCAGGTCGAACGCCGCCCACCGCACAGAATTCGCCGCCAGCAGCGCGCAACGATCCCCCTGCTGCAGCCCGGCGCGGCGTAAATATCCCCGCACGCGCTGAATCTGCCCCAGCAGTTCTCCGCCCGTAACGCTGACGAACTGTTCCCCGCGAATTTCGCGAAGAACGACGCGGTCATCCGCGCGCTTGAGCTGCGCAAAAATGTTTTCGAGGAAATTCGTCATGAAAGATCAACGTACTGCCGCAAGTGCCGGCGGCGAAGAATCATAGCGCTCGGCAAGCTCCAGCAGATTTCGATTAAGTGGTGGAAGATAGTCTTCCCACCCAAGAACTCCCGAGCGCAGCGGAAATTCGGGATAAGTCCGGCGCATCGCATCTTCAAGAAACGTTCCCATGCGCGCCATCACTTTCAGATTGCGGACCACCGTGCGCCCGATCCCCTCCCGGACCGATTCCGCTTCTGCCACCAGCGTTTCCATGATTTGAAGCAGCTTCGTCTCCAGCTCGGGGTCTTCTACCGTCAAAAATAGATGCTCGTGTCCGCGCTCGCGCATCAGGTTGCGGATGCGCTCGTCCATGGTGACGCCCGCCGAAGCCACCAGGCTCGGCATGCAAGTCACAATGCCGTGATAGCGCGATGAAACCATGTAAGAGCCCGCTCGTAGAATCGAAACGATCTGGAACATGTCGTAGTCATCGGACGTGAAAATCGGCGTCCCTCGCATTTGGGCCGCAAAGTCCCGGCAGGCCCCCGCGTCCAGCCGCTCCATCCCCACCAGAATTGGAAACACGCGATGCCGCTGCACAAAAGCTTGGGTCGCTTTCGTAAACCCAGAAATGTAGTGCTGGTATTTCCGGTCCATCTCCGCTCCGGATTCAAAAAAATAAACGGTGCGGTACTGGCTGTCTTTGTAGGCGCCCGACGTCACGCGCGCAAGATACTTCGCGATCGATGCTTTCACCGGCCACACGAACGGATGAATCGGACAGAGCGCCAGAATCGGCGTCTTTTCATCCCACCCGGCCTCCCGCAGCACCTTACGAGCGTATTCAGGCGGATGCGGCTCAAAAGTCCACGCCGTGTCGGTACCAAGCTCCGTCGGGATTCCCAGCGAACTCAAAAGTGTTTGCGATTCAACATTGCGCGTGATCACCAGCGATTCATTTACGTACCGCGCGCACATCGATTGAATCAACCCGTCCATGTGCCCCGCTTCGCCGCCGTAAGCCACGGAGAGCTTATTCTCCACCGAAGCCAGCCCGAGCGAGCCGATCATCATGGTCGTCAGCGCATTCGCAAATTTGCTCTTGAACATCGAGCCTTCGCACGCGATCACGCCATGATTCTGCCGCACCTCCCGAAAAAGAAACGGCGGAAAAACATCCGGAAGATAAACCTGCCGCGTCCCTTCGAAGTAGCCCTTGGTGCGGTCGAAACTCTGCGTCATCACGCTGAAGTCGACATGCTCGGCGCCCAGCACGTGCCGGATCTGTCGCAGCATTTCCTGCACGCGCACGTCGCTCCCAGTGTTCCGTGTGCCGTTGTACCCAGCAAACAGCAGCTTCAGTTTTTCGCCCGGCGTCCAGCGCTGACCCAGTCCCAGCATCCAGCCAAAGCGCCGGATTTCGATCAGCGCGCTGACCCACGCGACCAGCAGGAAGTCCGTCATTATCCGGCGCTCCGTGCCGCGGAATTCTTTGCGTCGTTTACTCCCGAAGGCCAGGGCTTCGCCGGGTAGTGAAATTTATTCTCACGGCTGAACTTCAAGAGCGGATAGGCATACGTCGAAAACTTGGCCGGTGACGCGCCAAGTTCCGAAACCACGCGCGAATTATCGAAGACTGTGTTCCAGTCCAGATATGGCCAGAAGACTTTCAGCAGCGATGCCCCGTGCCCCACCGCTCCCCCGCGATTCGCTACCCAATTCACTGTTTGAGAAAACGGCCCACCTAGCCACGCCGAAAACAGCGGCCGCCGCGTCCCACCCGCCTGCGCAATGGCCTCGGTCAATTCCAGATAGGTCTGCGAGCCCGTCCCGGAAGACAGATGGTAAATGCCATGCGCAGGCGCTTCTTTTTGATGAATGGTCACCACCGCTTTGCCGACGTAGTCTGCCGGCACAATGTCGATTTTGTCGCTCGGGCGCAGTGGAAGCACCGGCATCTGCGCCAACAGGTGAAACGCTTGCACCATGTCAAACTGCGAAGTTTCCCCCCGCCGGCTGTCGCCCAGAATAATCGCCGGCCGGAAAATCGTCTTCTCCACGTCGGGCAACAACTGATTCGCCATGTGCTCGCAGAATTTTTTCGTGCGCGCGTACGGATCGTAGTCCGAGCGCGACCAATCAATCGCCGCGTCCTCCGCCACAACCTCATTCTGTCTTTTCCCTGCGACCGCCACCGTCGATACATGCGAATACCGCCGCAACCCATGCCGATTCTGAGCCCGCCGCGCCAGCTGAATCACTTCCAGCGTGCCCCGCAGATTCACGTTCAGACATTGTTTTTCCGATTTGCGGTTCAGCGAAGCGGCGCAGTGAATCAATGATTCCGTCGTGTCCACCAGCGCGTGGTACTCGTCATCCGGCAAGCCGAAACATTCGCTGGTTAGGTCGCCGCGAAAAATCTGCACACGCGTTTTGAGATAATCGAGGAATTCCGGAAATTCCAGATGAAGTTGTAGCGAAGTCCAAAGCCGTTCGCTGGCTTCCTGATCGCTTTTGGCTCGAACCAGAAGATTAAGCTTGTCACGATGCTCCCGGAAGAGCCCCGCGACAAGATAACTCCCTAGATAGCCGGTCGAGCCGGTTACGAAGATCGCCATAAGGGGTCGGACGGCACTGCTGCTTTCGAAAGAGCCGCTTCATGCGCCGGTTCGGCGGACCAATCTAGCGCCCGCGGTTCGCGCGCCTCCAGCGGACGGCCCTCCATCAGCGGATAGCACCAGCGGCGCAGCGCCGGGATGTGCACGTTGATCCAGTAATCCCACCAGTCGATGGCTTCCGGCGCGAAATCAAAAAGTTCCCGCTCTTCGGGAGACAGCGCCGCGGAGAGCAGCCGCGCGTTTTCGCATTCGAATACGTGTTCGTTGTGCAGAATGAACGGCTCGTAGAGTTCGATCAGCTTTTCCGCGCGGATTAGATCGCGCTCTGCTCTGGCCAGCGGCGGCTTTCTCATCCCCAGCGTGACGGCCACGCGGTTGATGCCGGAAATCACGGCCTTCTGCCTCGGAATCGAAAGTTGCTCGTAGCGCTGCTTGGACACGGGAATCGTTTCGAATTTCACTTTTAGCCAGCTGTCGATCGTCTGCGTCGTCCGATAGTATTTGCGATGCGCCAAGCCGGTCAGCTCAATGCTGCGCCCCATGTTCACCGGGTTGATCGCCGAAGTCGCCAGTTGGTACATGCGAGCGTGACATCGCGCGATCACTCCCGCGGAGATCAGCGTCATTCCCCGGCAGACCATGTCCACAGGTATCACGTCGAGGCACTTCCGCTCGTTCGAAGGCAGTTGCCGGAAATTCGTCCCTAGCAAATATGAGAGCGGCCCGGATGTATTGATGCCCTCATTCCATCCTGTGAACGGCGAGCGCTCAGAACTTTCCACAATCGAAGGCCGCACAATCGCAATGGGAAGATCGTGCCCGCGGCGTGCGAGCATCGATTCGCCAAGACTTTTTGTGAACGTGTAGGTATTGGGCCAACCCAGGTGCTGCGCGCGGCGCACTCCCACGCGCACCAGCCGGTTTCGAATCCAGCGTGCCCGATTGCGCTTCAGCACGCCGTCGAGTTCCGCCGCGGGCGCAGCCGCTTCATCGCCGCCGCGTCCCAGCGCCTGCCGTCGCAACGCTTTTGAAAGCTCAGGGCTTTCCGCGCGGGCCTCGATGTGGCGAATCATTTCTCGCAGAGACTCGATCTCGCGCTCCGCATCGAAATTGGCATCCTGTGCCGGATTGTAATTGTCCTGAAGCTCTTCAGTGACATGCCCGTCCCGCATGCCCACAACGTAGCAGGTCGAGAGGTGCATCAGACCGGCGTGATCGCACTTCCGCAAGAAATCCAGAAGGTGCAGCGCAGAATCCACGTTGGACGAAAGGGCGTCGCGCAAGTCGGGATTAAAATCCGTTAGCCCTGCACTGTTCACGATCAGGTCGAGCGACTTCGCCAGCCGCCCCTGCGCTGCCGTATCCAGCCCCAAGCCCGGCTGGCTCACATCGCCTTCCACGACTTCGACCTTCTCTTTCAGAAACGCGCCGAGTTTTCGGCCATGGCGTTCGTGCAGGGCATCAAACGTTGGAGATTCCTCGACAATTTTTTCGAAGCGCCGCTGCCCTGACGTCGTGCGATTGCGCCGGATAAGCAACGTAATTTTGCCGATGTCCGGAATATTCTCGAGCAGATCAACAAGCCAAACCTTGCCGATAAATCCCGTCACGCCAATGAGCAAGAGATGCCGCTTCGCCAGCGTTTCCCGGACCGAAAGACGATCGACTCCCGGCGCTTCCCCAAAAAGTGCCACCGCTTTTCCGCTCGCGGCTTTCGACCGCGCCGTCGTCTGTACGGAACTTTCCAGCTTCGCGGGACGCCCGGTCCAACCAAGCTGATTCAGCAATTTCTCCCGCGAGACCCGGCCATCCGTCGAGCCGCTCGCAATCCACGCAAACGGCCCGCGTGGCCGCACGATGGGGTCCAGCAAACGCCCCGTCGCCTCTCCCGCGCGAAATTCCAGTCGATTCGAAATGAAGTGTTCGACCCCGAAATGATGGGCGAGCGGCCGCAGAATGTTTTCAAGCAGCTGCCCCACCAGCACCACGCGCTCGCCGTTGCGCACCGCTTCGATGAGTTTCCCCGCGGCCTCGCTGCGCAGCTTCGGTTTCAAAACATAATGAAAATATTCTTCGCCAAGAAGATCGAGCCGGTCGCGGCTGACTCCGCGCAACAACGTGTGCAGAAATCTAGTTGCGAATGTGCGGTTCGCAGCGTAAGCGAAAGGCCGCGCCAGCGCCATCCCCGCCATACCCAGACGCCGCGCCCAGCGCTCCGAAAAACTCTGCGAGTTCCAGATGAAAAACCCCACCGGGCGCATCGCGCCAAGCTCCAATAGCGACCCTTCCACGCGCCAATAGGTAATCTCCCGCTTCGCCGTCGGAGCTGAAATGTTTTTCGAATTGGAACTCGAATGTGCCATGGCTGGTGTGTAATTAGCGACGCCAAATGCGCCGCGAACAAAGCTCAAGAGTACCGCGATAAGTAGTGATGTTTCGCACCTTTTGGTAAAACGGAACTGAAACGGATTCTAAGCCAGCTCCTGTGGCCGTATGATTCAGCGGCCCCGACTCCGCCGGCCAAAGGCAACCTGGGAAAGTGCAAAAGTAGCATTCTCAGCGCCTTCCCGCAAGGCGTGGAGAGAGGGCTAATGGAGTGAATATTTAGACGCCCCAGCCGTAGCGCTCGGCGTGTTCGAGCGTGCGCTGCATTTCTTCGCGAAGGATTTCGGTGAAGACGGAGCCGCCCACGGCACGCGCGCCTGGTTCCGTGATGTCTGGTGTGCGGTAGCCGCCCGCGAGGACGCGCTGCAGCGATTGTTCCACCCAATCCGCTTCCAGCGAGAGTCCGAATGCGTCGCGCAGCATCATCGTCGCGCTCAGGATCGAGCCGATAGGATTGGCCGAGTCCGTTCCGGCCAGGGACGGTGCCGAGCCGTGAATGGGTTCAAAGAGCGGGGCGCTAGAGCCAAAGCTCGCAGACGGGATCAAACCGATCGAGCCGGTAAGCGCGGCGGCGGCATCGCTCAAAATATCGCCAAACATGTTTGAAGTGAGCAACACGTCAAATTGCGACGGCCGCAGAGTCAGCTGCATCGCGGCGTTGTCCACGTACATGTGCTCGAGCTTCACGGACGGATATACAGCGCCCATGGCCGAAACGGTGCGGCGCCACAACTGCGAACTCGTCAACACGTTGGCCTTGTCCACGGAGCACAGCCGGCGCGAGCGATTTTCGGCGCGCGCAAACGCAAACGTGGCGATGCGCTCGATTTCCGGCGTCGAATACGACTCCGTGTCCCACGCGCGCTCCACGCCTTTTTCCGTGGAATTGCCGCGCTCGCCGAAATACATTCCGCCGGCTAGCTCGCGCACAATTTCGAGATCTAGATCCCCCAGCCGGTCCGCTTTCAACGGCGAAATCCCCCGCAGCGGATCGAGCAGCTTCACCGGCCGGACGTTCACGTACAGCCCCAGGCCTTTGCGCAAGCCTAGCAGACCACTTTCAGGGCGCTTGCCAACCGGAATCGCATCCCACTTCGGCCCGCCGACCGCGCCCAGGAAAACCGCGTCAGCTTTGCGGCAAGCAGCCAGCGTTTCATTAGGAAGTGGCGTACCGGCAGCATCGATTGCCGCGCCGCCGATCGGAAATTCCTTGAATTCAAACTCGTGGCTAAATTCGTGAGCCGTCTCGCGCAGGATCGTCGCAGCGGCCCGCGTCACCTCCGGGCCGATGCCGTCTCCCGGTAACAGAACGATGGTCTTCTTCATAAAAAATCCCCGAATCAACGAAAAATTTGGAAGCTCATCCGCGAAGTTCAGATAGAGTACCGCGCAGGTTGACTCGCACGTTGCAATCTCTTCGGCGGAAGCGACGTCAGGCCGCGGGCGACGATTCCGCAGCCATGGCCGCGGGACGCCGGCGGATCACTTCATGCGCAATGGCCAGAATGTCGCGCGAGCGCACCTGCTTGGATTGATCGGCCAGCGCGGTCACGCGGTTGTAAATTTCCGCAAGCTCCGCATTGCTGGCTTCAAAACCGAGATCGCACAGCGTCAGCCGCAGAGCGTTGCGCCCGGAATGTTTTCCAAGAACCAGCGAACGCGCGGGAACACCCACGGACTGCGGCGAAATAATTTCGTAGGTCAGCGGATTCTTGATGATTCCATCCTGGTGGATTCCCGCTTCATGCGCGAACGCGTTGGCGCCCACGATGGCTTTGTTCGGAGCGACTTGCGCTCCGGTAATTTCCGTCAGCATCCGGCTCGTGCGGAAGAGTTCTTCCAGGCGGATTCCCGTTGTGACGCCAAAACTTTCCTTGCGCACCGACAACGCAACCACAACTTCTTCCAGCGCGGCGTTTCCCGCGCGCTCGCCGATTCCGTTGATGGTGCACTCGATCTGGCGCACGCCCGCGCGAATCGCCGCCAGCGAGTTCGCCACCGCCATTCCTAAATCGTCGTGGCAATGCGCGCTCAGCGTGATTCCCTGAGGGTCGCCGAGAAACTCGCGCACTTTTGTGAACATCGCGCCGTATTCTTCCGGCACCGCATATCCTACGGTGTCCGGCAGATTCAAAACGGTTGCGCCTGCGTCCACCGCGACGCGGCAGACCTGGCAAAGAAAACCGATGTCCGTGCGTCCCGCATCTTCTGCGGAAAATTCCACTTCGCCAACTTGCTGCCGTCCGTAGCGAATCATTGAGCCGATGGCTTCGAGGGCCTGCTCGCGCGTCATGTTCAACTTCACTTGCAGATGCAAATCCGAAGTTGCGAGAAAAACGTGCAGCCGCGGCATAGCCGCCGGCTTCAGCGCTTCGATGGCGGCGTCGACGTCTTGTTTTTTCGCGCGCGCGAGGGCGGCTATCGGCACGTTGCGAATTTCCTGCGAAACTTTTTGCACCGCTTCCAGGTCGCCCTGCGACGCAATGGGGAAACCGGCTTCGATCACGTCCACGTTCAGCGCGGCAAGCTGCCGCGCCAGGCGGATCTTCTCCTCGGTCTTCATCGAGAAGCCCGGCGACTGCTCGCCGTCACGGAGCGTAGTGTCAAAGATGCGTACGACGTCCATAGGGTCCCCCAGGCTCTAGTAGGGCATGGGAGGGCTCCCGTAGTCCAATTTATCTTTATTCTACTTTTGATAATCCTGCCTTATACTAGGTACCCTAGGAGCAGCCGTGGATTTGGGTGAATTACAGGTATTTTTGATGGTGGCGAAGGAGGGCAGCTTTTCCCGCGCGGGGGAGCGCCTTTACCGCACACAGCCAGCCATCAGCCTGGCGATCCGCAAGCTGGAGGATTCGCTGGGCCAACCTCTCTTCGTGCGCGGCGCGCGGCCCGTCCGGCTGACCGATGCCGGAACGCTGCTCAAGGATTACGCCGAGCGACTTATCAACCTGCGTGACGAGGTCAAAAAGGGATTGAGCGAGCTCGAGGGATTGAAGCGTGGCGAGCTTTCGCTTGGTGTAAATGAAAGTTCTATCCATGCTCTTCTTCCTGCCCTCGGGGAGTTCCGGGAGAAACACCCGGGTGTGCAAGTGCGCGTGCACCGAATGTTTTCGCGGGACATCCCTCACGAAGTTCTGAACTACCGGCTCGACCTTGGGGCCATCTCCTTTGTGCCGCAGGAAGATCAGCTGCAGGCCACGGAAATTCTGAAAGACGAACTGACGCTGGTGGTGCCTCCCAAGCATGCGCTGGCCAAGAAGCGCGAAGTGGACGTCACCGAGCTGGGCGATGAGGATTTCATCGCGCATATCGTCGAATCTCCTTACCGCCGCCGCGTGATCGAACTATTCGCGCGCAACCGCACGGCGCTGAAAATGCCCATCGAAATGCCGACCATTGAAAGCATCAAGCGCTTCGTGCAGATGGGAATGGGAGTAGCCATCGTGCCGCGCATGTGCGTGCAATGGGAAATCGAGCGCGGCTGGATGAAAGAAGTGAAAATAAAGCAGCTGAACATGCCGCGGCACGTATATCTGGTTTCGCGGCGGGGCGCGCGGTTGCCACATGCGGCCGCGGAATTGATGCGCATACTCCAAGAAGAATAGAATTTCGTTTCCTCAAGTTTTCCAAGCAAGATTTTCTCATGTCGGATATGCTGCGGCTGACAGTTTTTTCGTCTACGAAAACGGGCGTGCGCATTTGACGAGCGGACTCGCGATTTTGATGATCGGTTTTTTTCTGGGGATGCGGCATGCCACGGACCCGGACCACGTGATCGCGGTGTCGACGATCGTGAGCCGCGAGCGGTCTATTGCCAAAGCAGGACTGATCGGTGTGTTGTGGGGCTGCGGGCACACACTGACGATCGTGGCCGTGGGCGCGGCGATTATTGTGTTCGGGCTGGCCATTCCTGCACGCATTGGTCTGACGATGGAATTTACCGTGGGTCTGATGTTGAGTCTGCTCGGTGTGCTGAATCTCACGGGCGCGATGAAATGGATCGGCGAGAAATTTTCTCCGACGCATCCGCGAGTCTCGGGGGAACATGCGCACGTTCACGAACATGATTCCCAGGTGCACTTTCACTGGCATTCGCACGGTGCTGCCGAAGAACATCACGGCGAGAGTCTCGCGCCGCCGGGCTGGATGAACGGTGCGTTTAGGCGGCTGGGTCTTTTCCATGTGTTGCGCCCGCTGCTCGTTGGCATCGTGCACGGATTGGCAGGTTCCGCGGCCGTGGCTCTGCTCGTCTTGAGCACGATTCGCGAACCGAAGTGGGCGGTGCTGTACCTTCTGATTTTTGGCGTTGGCACGATCGCGGGAATGATGCTGATCACCGCAGCCTTGGCTCTGCCGTTTTCTTTCGCGGGTTACAGATTCGCGTGGCTGAATCGCGGACTGGTCACCGCGTCCGGGCTGCTCAGCCTGGCGTTTGGACTCTTCGTTTGCTATCACATCGGATTCGTCGATGGCCTCTTCACCAGTCATCCGAATTGGATCCCCAGCTAGCCCGGACGCCGCAAAAATCAGGACTTTCTCCGCGAGTTTCCCTCGGCATTCGGGCTGATCCAGAATGGCAAGTTTTTCCGCGTCATGCCCTAGGACCCGCCTGCAGACTCGCCTAGTTCACTTAGGGCGGTCGGGTTTTCCGGGAAGACACATGATGGTGGCGAGCATGGTAGCGCAGTGGACTTCGGCAGCGTTTTTGCGGACGTAGACATCGGCGGCGCAGATTTTGAGGGTTTTGCCGGAACGGAGCACGCGGGCGCGAGCGATAAGCTCTTCGCCGTCGGCGGGGGCAAGGAGGTTCATCTTGTATTCGACGGTGAGGACGGAGGAATCCGCGGGCATGAGGGTATAGGCGGCGTAGCCGCAGGCGCTGTCGGCGATGGTGCCGGAGACTCCGGCATGAAAAAAGTTGTGCTGCTGTGTGAGTTCGGGGCGAAAGGGGACTTGAATGGTGACGTGGCCGGGCCCAAGCTCGACGAGACGGGCGTCGAGGTGCTTCATCATTCCCTGGCGCGCGAAACTGTCACGGATGCGGCTCTCATAGTGGGGATCGGAAACGGTAAATCGTGGATGTTCATTCATGGAGACGAGTATAGCAGCGCATCGAAGACGGGGCAGGAGGCCCCAAGGAAGACATTTTCGACTAAGCGTTCTGCGCGAGGGCCTGGTCGACGGAGGGATGGATGGGAAGAAGTTTCGTCAAGCCGGCGACCTGAATCACGGCGCTTCCCTGCTGGGTGAGCCCGGCGAGTGCGAAGCTCTTGCCCGCGCTTCTGCGGTGCACAAAGAGCTGGACGAGAGCGCCAACTCCGGCGGAATCGAGAAAGGAGACGCCGCTCATATCGAGGATGAGGTTTGCGGCAGGTTCCGGGCGCAGGGTTTGAATGAAATTGTGAACGGTTTCGATGCTCAACTTGCCGGTGAGCCGAGTGACGAGGCGGTTGGCATTCGAGCTGGGGAGTGTTTCCAGGTCAAGGCGTACAGTTTGCATAAGCTGCGAAGCGTAACGTAAAGCAGGCTTGAGAATTGTTAACATTCTTTAACAATTCGTTCTTGCGCGTGATGGGCCGTCAACGCTCTTTTTCCTTGTTAAGCTTACATTAATATATAATTCTAATTATTTCTATTGACGGTAATATATTATGGAGGTAGCTTTAGATAGCAATCGCTATCCCTCTCCGTATTCAGAAAGACCGACATGAAGAACGGCCGAGGAAGATCCACCGCCAGGCAGATGACAAAGCGTCTGCGTTTGCGCTGCGGGCCTCCCGTGCCTGATGCGGGGCGTTCGAATGCGCTTCGCTCCCTTCTCTTTCTCGGCGTGATTCTCGCCACGGGACTTCCCGTTTCCGCGCAGTTTCAGCAGCCCTTCGTTTTCTCCACATCTGGCGCGGTGATGACGCGGAACGATCAGACGGGCGTGCTGACGACCGTTGCGGGTTCACCGTATACACCCGCGGAGTTCCAAACGCTCGATGTGCAGGGGCGTTTCTTGTTTGGGCAAGGCACAAACAGCATTCGAATGTATCAGGTGAATTCGACCACGGGAGCTTTTTCCGAGGTTCCTAATTCCCCGTTTGCGTCGGCGAACACGAATCAGCCAGGATTCATCGCCGTGGAGCCCAGCGGGCAGTACATCGCGGTGGTCAACCGAGCGAGTCCGATGCAAGGCGAAGGATCGATTGAAACCTTTAAGATCGATGCGGCTAATCTTGCGTTGGTACCTGTTCCCGGATCTTTTCAAGAATTGGATTCCACAGTGATTGGCGCGGGGATCGACCATCTGAACCGGCGCTTTTATGTTTTTCTGGCGCCAAATCCCAATAACCCGGCGATTCAGACAGATTCGGAGCTGAACAATTATGCGATCGACCCGCAGACAGGTCTCGTCGGCGGGAATTCCTTTCTGGTGGGAACGGAAGGGCGGTGTTTCACGATGGATCCGCAGGGCCGCTTTCTGATTCTGGGGATGGGACGCCTGGAAGGAATTGTGGGGATTCTTCCGATCGCAGCGGATACCGGCGCACCCGGCGGCACATTTACGCAAACGTCGCTGGGATTTGGGAGCTTTCCGAATCAGATTGCGACGGAGGTCACCGGAAATTTTGTATACCTCACCTACCTGAACAGCACAACTCCTCCGGTGCACATTTTCGCGATCGATCCGCAGACGCAGCAGTTGACGGAGACGGCCAGTTCTCCGCTGCTTGGTTTTGTTTCCGTGCCGGCGTTCATGGCGGACCCGACCGGGCCGTTCATGTATGAGGGCGACGCCGGCGGGACGACCGTTCTGGCTTTCATGACCGATCCGCTGACGGGTTACTTCAATGCGGTCGCGGGAACAACGATTTCCGCACCGGGCGTGGATGGCTTTTTCGTATTCAGCATTCCGCCGGGACAGCAGAAAGTCGTTGGCCCGGAAGCAAGCCTGACGCCTTCCACGCTTTCGCTGGGAAGCATCACGGTCGGCACTCCCAGTCCGGCGCAGTCGATTTTGCTGACGAGCACGGGGGATCAGGCGCTGAGCCTTAACGCGATTTCGATTTCCGGGGCCAACGCGAGTGAGTTCAGCGAAACGGTCAACTGCCAGCCGCCGACGGTCCTGGAGCCGAGCAAGACCTGCACGATTATGGTGATGTTTACGCCGGCGGCCACGGGCTCGCGCCAGGCGGTGCTAACGACGACAGACAATGCTCCCGGCCCTCCGCAAAGCGTGCAGCTCACCGGATCGGGTGTGGCTCCGCCCCCGCCGCAACCGGCCGTGACGCTGATCCCGGGCACGCTGACTTTTCCAACGATCAGTCAAGGAACGACAAGCAGCTCGCTGACGGTGACGGTTACAAATTCGGGGAACGCGACGCTGCACATCACATCGGTGGTGATGGGCGGAAATAATTCGAAGGATTTCAGCGGCGGAAACAACTGTGTTGGGGCATTTGCGGCGAAGGCGGGGTGCACGATCAATGTGACGTTTGCGCCGCTGGCCGCGGGCGAGCGCAGCGAGACCATTACGCTGACGGATGACGCGGCGGATTCTCCGCAGATCATCAATGCAAGCGGCAACGCCAATCCGGCATTCACGGCTGGGGCGGCGCCGGGGGGTTCGATGTCGGCCACCGTCTCGGCGGGACAATTGGCGCAATACCAGTTGCAGCTGACACCGGGGGCGGGCTACAGCGGCAGCGTTTCCTTTGCTTGCAGCGGGGCGCCGCTGGGGGCGGTGTGTCACGTGCCTGCGAGCGTGCCACTTGCAAATGGAATGCCGGCTCCGTTTACGGTCGCGGTGTCGACGAGCGGCGGAGCCATCGTGCCGCCAGCGATTCGAGTGCGGTTCAAACCTTTCGGAGGATTCCGCTGGTTTTCCTTGCTGGCGCTGGCGACGGCGTTGTTGATGATGATTGGGTATCGCAAGGCGTTCGAACGCGTGACCTTCGCGAAGCGGATAGCGTTGAGCGGCGCTTTGATTGCGATGGCTGCGTTTGCGAGTTTGAATATCGCAGGTTGTGGCGGAGGAAGCGCTGCGGTTACGCCGCCGCCGATCATCACGCCAGCGGGAACTTCAACGATTGTGATTGCGCCCACGGCGATGTCGTCGACGGGGCAGCCTTTACAATTGCAGCCAATATCGCTGACGCTGAAGGTGAACTAGAACCGACGGAAATTCCTGACTTTTTTCCTCAGTTAATTGCTAATTTTCACTTCGTCACGGAAATGCGGTAGATCACGCCTGCTCCATCGTCCGACACGAGCAGAGAACCATCCGGCGCGACGGTGACGCCGACGGGGCGTCCGTAAACGTCCTTCTGGCCGGGATCGGGGACGAGGCCGGTCATGAATGGAACGGGGTCGGCTGATGGCTTGCCATTCTTGAAGGCTACAAAGGCAATCTGGTAGCCGGAGCGTTTCGCGCGATTCCAGGAGCCGTGTTCGGCGACGAAGGCGCCGCCGCGGTAGCTGGCAGGGAATTGCTTCCCGGTGTAGAAGGTAAACTCCAAGGGGGCCACGTGCGAGCCGAGAAGAACATCGGGGATGATGGCGCGCGCGACCAGTTCGGGGTGCAGTTGCTTCACACGCGGATCGACGTTGCCGCCGATATAGCTGTAGGGCCAGCCGTAGAAGCCGCCGTCTTTGAGAGAGGTGAAATAATCCGGGGGAAGATCGTCGCCGAGTTCGTCGCGCTCGTTGACGGTGGTCCAGACTTCGCCCGTTACCGGCTCCAGCGCGAGGCCGACGGGATTGCGCAGACCGGTGGCGTAGAGCCGCGCGTTTTTGCCGTCGGGATCGCAGATGGTTACGGCGGCGCGGCGGGGATCTTCACCGGTGTCAATGTTGGAGTCAGAGCCGACCGCGACAAAGAGATGTTTCCCGTCGGCGGAAAATGCCAGCGTACGGGTTTCGTGTCCTCCCGATGGAAGATCGAGGAGATGCTCTTTTTCGCCGAGACGCTTGGAAGTCTTGGGGTCGTAGCGGAAACGCAGCAGCTCGTTGGTGTTGCCGACGTAAACGTAACCCTCGTGGAAGGCAATGCCGAAGGGCCGCTTCATGCCATCGACGAAGACTTCGCGGTCTTGGGCGCCGCCGGTCTTTTGCGGATCGCGCAGGACGATGATTTCGCCGGCGCCGGTGTTGGCCAGGAAGATATCCCCGTTTGGAGCGACGGTGAGCCAGCGCGGAACCTTGAAGTCTTTTGCAAAGATATTGACCTGAAAGCCCGCGGGAACGGTGGGAAGAAAACCCGCGGGGGGCTTCACTCGACCTGGTCCATTGCCCGCGGATTCGGTGGCATAGGGCCGAGGGAGACTGGGCTTCTGGCCGTGGGTTACTTGCGCCAAAGAAAAGAAAGGGAAAGAAAGAGTGACAGCCAGGAGAAGAAGGATTCGCGCGCGCATCAAAATGGCCTCTCACGTAAAGTGGTGGACGACTGGGTCATTATGATGCATTAGACGGACGCGCGGTTCCACTCGTAACGACTCTTTGGACGGGACCGAGGGACGCGGACGGCGCGGGCCGCGGAGCTGAATGTTCCCCATCCGCTTGCAGGGCTGATGCATCCAATGGACCGTGGGAAGCGTAAACTTAGGACCAGTGGGGTTGGGAGTTAAACCATGAAAAGCCCGTCTATCGGCCGCAACGTAGCACTTGTTTTGATTGTTGGGTTGATCGCTTGGACGGCGGTGCGCGCGTTGGGAGCGCGAGCGCCGGAGGCGCCTAAATTGCCGTTTCCCGCGCCGGCGGTGGATGAGCCGCTGGCGGGGGCAAAAAGCAAGCAAACGGCAGTGCTCGCGGGCGGATGCTTCTGGGGCATTCAAGCGGTATTTCAACACGTGAAGGGTGTGTGGTCGGTGACGTCGGGCTACGCGGGTGGCCACGTCAAGGACCCTTCCTACGAAAGCGTGAGCATGGGCGTGACGGGCCACGCGGAAACCGTGAGCATTACGTACGATCCTTCGCAGGTGACCTACGGGCAGCTCTTGATGATCTATTTTTCGGTGGCGCACGATCCCACGCAGTGGAACCGTCAAGGCCCGGATACCGGGTCGCAATACAGGTCTGCGATTTTTTTCACGAATGAGGAGCAAAAGCGCGTCGCCGAGGCGTACATCGCGCAACTAGAAGCCGCCAAAGTCTATTCGCGGAAGATTGTGACGGCGGTTGAACCTTTCAAGGCTTTTTATCCGGCTGAGGATTATCACCAGGACTATCTCATTCACAATCCCACCAATCCGTATATTGTGTACAACGATTTGCCGAAGCTGGAGAACCTGAAGGAAGTATTTCCAACACTCTATCGACGGTAGTCAGATAAAACCATACCCACGCTGCGGCTCCTTCTGTCCAGCCTAATCCGCTCTCGCGGTCGATTTTTTTGCGGCCTGTTCCTCGGGCACGAGGCTATCTGTTTGAGGACAGCATGTATCGACTTTTGGCGACTTAGGCTAGATTGAGACGGGAAGTCTTTCTGAGAGATCCTAAATCAAGATCAGCCGCAAGGAGAACGATAATGAAAGCTCTCGTTTGTGCCGCGCTGTTTTTGTCGGCAGCAGGAGCAGTGTGCGTGCAGGAAAGCCGCGCGAATGCCAGCCCCAAAGCTGTTACCGTGGACATCAAGAACGCGGAGGGGAAGAGCGTGGGTACCGCAACGCTGACGCCCGCTCCCAAGGGCGTCAAGATCACACTAGACATCAAGAGTCTTCCGCCGGGAGAGCACTCGCTGCACATTCACCAGGTGGCGAAGTGCGAGGCACCGGACTTCAAATCGGCAGGCCCTCACTTTGCGGGCGGCGGCCATTCCCATGAGGGCATGCCCGCGGGGGACATTCCGGACTTTTCGCTGGTCGTAGGCGCGGACGGCACGGCGCATGCGAGCACGATTGCGCCGAACGTAACGCTAGGCGATGACGATCACTCGGTGTTCAGCAATGGAGGAACGGCGATTGTCATTCACGCGGTCGCCGGGGGCACGGGCACGGCGGCACCGCCGCGCATCGCTTGCGGCGTGATTGCCAAGCCGCAATAACCCGGGCGCAGAGTTTAATTGGATTTGTCCGGGCGTTCGGTGACGGCTTTGCAGCCGGCGCCCGGAAGCGGTGCCTTTGCGCCGTGGCGTGATTCTCCATCGAACAAGGCATTTAGATTCGGGTAGGTGTAAATCGTTGGGGCATGATTTTGCATGAGCCCTCCGGTATCTGCCGTAGGGCCGTAGTTGCTGTGGACGTTGCGGCCGAGCATGCGTAGCACGGCCATTTGTTGCCCGCGGTGATGCGCCGTGTGCGCAATACGACGCACCATCACCCAGGCGTTGGAACGCTGGACGTCAAAAAACTTCGTCTCGGATTCCCACCAGGAGTTGTCTTTCGAACGCAGCGATTCAAGCCGTTTTCCGCTGTCCTCGGCGTAGCGCTTCATGAACTCCAGACGGGTCTCTGTGGATGGGAGCGGTGGCGCGTTGACGTCGATGCCGAGCATGTTGCGGAACCACAGATCCTCACTGACGCATTGATGCACCATTTGCTCGAGGACGCTGCGGCCGCGCGGGTCACCGGCGCGCGGGCGCACAGGAAGATCTTCGTCGCGGAATTCGCTCCAGACGCTTACAACTTTGATCCGCTCCGTCTCGTAGGTCTCCACCAGAAAGCCGTAGTTCATGGGGGGCCGCCCTCCCGCGCCTCGTGGGAGGGCATCTTCTCGCCCGGCAGGGATGGCGTCAACCTAACGATTTGCCTGAGTCCGCAAAATCCGCTTGGTCCAATGAGATCTTGCAAGCAGGCATCGCTCGAATTCCTCAGGGAAGAGCGGGCCTAGCATCGATTGTTAAGATTCTGCTCCTCCCGTTGACAAGCGCAGGGCGGAGGAGTATTTAGACCCTTACGCGCATTGAGCTGCCGTTTTACCCTCCCGTTTTCGATGCGCGCACGTCAAAGATATCAAGGAGGCTACAATGCCGAATCCTGTCCGAGCCATCCCCGAGGGGTATCACACGATTACGCCCGGGCTTACGATGAAGAATACCGCGCAAGCGATCGACTTCTATAAGGCGGTCTTTGGCGCCACGGAAATCATGCGCATGCCGGGACCGGGTGGCATGATCATGCACGCTGAAATGCAGATTGGCGACTCTCGCATCATGCTGGCCGACGAATTCCCAGGGATGTCGTGCGCGCCGACGCCAGGTGCGATGAACGCGAGTTCTCTATTCCTTTACTTCGATAACGTGGACGCCATCTTTGACCGCGCGGTAGCGGCGGGCGCAAAGATGGACATGCCACTGACGAATCAGTTCTGGGGCGATCGCTATGGAAAGATTACGGACCCGTTCGGCCACCAGTGGGGCCTGGCGCAGCATGTTGAAGATGTCGCTCCCGAAGAGATGATGCGCCGCTCGCAGGAATGGACAGCAAAGATGGCCAAAGCGGCGGGTCAAAGCTAATAGCCAGTTTCTTGTGATTTACCGAAAGCCTCGCCGTTCGCTAAGCAAGAGGCGAGGCTTTGTGTTTTGGCCGAGAGCAAATTTTCGGATGCTTGCTACCGCCCGCCGCTCACGGGAAGAATCGCTCCTGTGATGTAGGACGCCGCAGGTGACAACAGCCAGACGATGGCTTCGGCAACTTCCTCCGGCAGGCCTGGGCGGGCGAGAGGAATCCCAGCGGCCATACGTTGCGGCCGGCCGGGCTCGCCTGCGGCGGCATGAATCTCCGTCTCAATGAGTCCCGGCGCCACGGCGTTGACGCGAATTCCTTCACCGCCCACCTCTTTGGCCAGGCCGATGGTGAGGGTGTCGATGGCGCCTTTCGACGCGGCGTAGTGAATCCACTCTCCCGGGCCACCCAGTTGCGCCGCGCGTGAAGAGACGTTGACGATTGCTCCGCCGGGGCCGCCGCGGCGCGTCGACATGCGGCGTACCGCTTCCTTCGCGCACAGGATCGCGCCGGTCACGTTAACCGCCAGCAGGCGCTCGAGGACCGCGGTGGTGAGGTCTTCCAACTTTGAGAATCCGCCGGTGATCCCGGCGTTGTTCACCAGAGCTGTCACTCGTCCGAGCGTTTTCTCCGCCGTTTCGAACAGCCGCACAACATCCTTTTCATTCGAAACATCCGCTTGAATCGCAATCGCTCGGGCGCCTCCCTGCTCGATCTCGCGTACGACAGCAGATGCTGCGGCTTCATTCTCTGCATAGTTCACGGCGATAGCGTAGCCGCGGCGAGCTGCCAGGCGAGCTGTTGCAGCGCCGATGCCGCGTCCGCCGCCTGTCACGATCAATAATTCTGGCTTGCCCGCCACTGATGCTCCTCGTTCTTCTAGAGAGTAGGTGATTTCGAGCAGAGGTTTTTATTTTTTGGCAAAAAGGCAAACGCCCGACCATGGACGATTTCCGGCGGGCTTTTTTTGCTCCGGCAAATGCCCCAGTAATCGGAGAAAAAATGGAGGCCGCTTGAAGCGCGTCGCGGCTTTCAACAGACCTTTGACCTCGGCCGGTTGCCAACCGTGCGGCGTGAAAAACGCGGGCCCTTCCGCGGGACCAAACTTGAAAGGCGCACCGACTTGGCTGAGCTGCTGGCCGGCGTTGCGCTGCATCATGCGCAATAGCCCGGGTGACGTGAGATCGGTGATCCAACGCTGAAAATGCGAGCCGGCGGCGAGATCCCGGGCGAGCGAGGCGACCTCTTCGGCATCGAGGTAGATGAGAAGCCCTTCGGTGAGAACCAGGATTTTGTTGGCGTGGCGGTCCAGCGCACCAAAGAGCTTCTGCCGCGCCTGGACATCGGAGAGATCCATGCGAACGCGCTCCAAGACGCAGCGTGGTTTTTCATTCGCGAGAATTCCTTCCTTGTAGGCGAGGATTTCGGGTAGATCGACTTCCATCCACTCGAGCGTTGGCGGGAGCGCCATGCGATACGGGCGGGCGTCCAGGCCGGCGGCGAGATTGACGACCATATCCACGCCCTGCAGGAGCTCGCGCTCGATGAATTGATCGAACAGATAGGTGCGCGCGACCCAGGCCCAGGCATGGCTGTTCCCTTCCGGCAGGGAGTTGGCGATGTCCACGCCGAGGGTGCCGGCAAGGCGGTCGGCGTAGGGATCGCGGAAGATGGCGTCGGGCCGCTCCGTCTCGCGTGCGCGAAAGACCGCTGCCCAGCGCGCGGTGTCGGAAATGTTTCGAACGATCCGCGTTGTTTCGGTTGGTTGCGCTTCAGACATTACGTTGATCCCTCCGGTAATCGCGGCTTGTTGCTTGCAAGATGAGTCTTAGTCTGGCTCAATCCGCGTCAGCACGTGCATAAAACTTTGAATCCTGGGCACAAGCTTTCCGCGGACTTACAACGGCCAGAGCCACGCGGCCCCGCGCACGCCGCTGGCATCTCCATGCTTGGCGGAAAGAAGCGGCGTGTCTGCTTCCCTGCCGAAAACATATTCCCTTAGCCGCGCAGGCACATTCTGATAGAGCCGCGGTATTTGCGAGGCGCCTCCGCCCATCACGACGACATCAGGATCGAGAAGATTGATGACTTGCGCCAGTCCGCGTGCGAGCCGGTCTTCGAAGCGATCGAGCGCTGCAAGTGCGGTGGATTCTCCCGCGGCGCTTCGCGCAATGATTTCAGGGCCTTTGAGCGCAACGTTCGTTGCGCGTTGGTAGTCGGCCTCAAGGCCAGTCCCTGAAACCCACGTCTCGATGCAGCCATTTCGCCCGCAATAGCACGCGGGACCGGGATATTCCTCGGCGCGCGTCCACGGCAGAGTGTTGTGGCCCCACTCGCCGGCGACGCCGTTCGAACCGCTGTGGACGCGGCCCTCGAGGGCGATTCCTCCGCCGCAGCCGGTGCCGAGAATGACGGCGAAAACCACGTGTTTGCCGGCGCCGGCACCGTCGGTGGCTTCGGAGACGGCCAGGCAATTGGCATCATTCGCGCAACGTACTTCGCGTGCGAGCGCCCGGCTCAAGTCCTTGTCGAAGGGTGTTCCATTCAGCCAGGTGGAGTTCGCATTTTTGACCAGTCCGGTTTTTGTGGAGATGGTTCCGGGGATGCCCACGCCCACCGTGGCGGTTCGACCAAGCTCTTTTTCGATTGCTACCACAGATTCGGCGACGGCGCGAACGGTACCTTCATAGTCGAAGCGTGGAGTCGCAATGCGATGGCGGTGTAATTCCCTGCCGGCGCGCTCAAGCGCAACGAATTCAATCTTAGTGCCGCCGAGGTCGACTCCGATTCGAATATGCTCTGGTTTCCCAGAAACGGCAGGCATCTCTTGAGCTCTCTTTCGATTCGAACCCACTGTACCTGTAGAAGCGGAGAGCTTTCAAACTCTTCCTTGCGTGCGCTGGCAGTCGACGGATGAAACTGCCGATCGGGCGGCCTACCTTGCGGCCGAAGTGCGGTAGGATAATAGGTTGAGGAATGGCGTGATGAACGAGAACCCAACTGCTGCAGAAAACAATCTGCCGAGATCGAAACGCGTGCAGCGTGAAATCAGCGCCTGGATGTGGACCATTCTGGTGTTCCTGCTGATCAACGGGACGGTCGGACAGGCGCGCGTAATTCCCTCCGGTTCTATGGAGAATACGTTGCTCGTGGGCGACCACCTGATTATGAGCCGCATCGGCTACGATGCCGGCGTGCCCTTCACGAATTGGCATGTGCCGCTCTGGCGGAATCCGAAACGGCAACAGATGGTGGTCTTCCGGCCGCCCATTGCTCAGGAGTCGCCCGATTGGGTGAAGCGCGTGATCGGCTTGCCGGGAGATACGGTCGACATTCACAATGGCGCGGTGTGGATCAACGGACAGCGGCTTATGGAGAATTACACCGAAGGAACCAGCCGGCGTTACGAACTGCAAACTCCTTACAAGGTTCCCTCGGACTGTTATTTTGTGATGGGCGACAACCGGGAGAATTCCTACGACAGCCGGTTTGTCGGATGCGTGCCACGCAAAAACATTATCGGAACGCCGGTGATGATATACATGTCGCTGAAAGCCTCACCGGACGCCTGGGAGCCGGGACAATTCCGCGCGCGCGCCGCGGCTTACGCGAAAGCGCTGTTTCATCCAAGCCTGGTGCGCTGGACGAGACTCTTCCACATTTTTTGATATGTTTGCGGGCGAAATTCTAATTGGGATTGCGGCTTACTCGTCTCCGCGGACTTGCCACCATTCGAGGCGTTCGAACTCCGCCATTTTTTCCGAGCCATGTTCCTGATACCAGCGGCTCCAGGCCCGCGCATCGGCGGGCAGACTCACATCCGTAATTTCCTGCAATGCCATGAAACACCAGTTTTTCATCTGCGGCGTCGTGCGGGAATCCAGGGCCAGGTCGATGAATTTGGGCACCATTCTCATGCGTTGCTTGCGCGCGAAGTTGCCACAATCGGAAAGATTGCAGCCTGCGCGTTCACGCACGTTTGTGGAGGGATCTTCGGTGAACGAAACGAACAGGTCATCAAGCGCTTCGTCTTTGCCCAGATAGCGCATGCCTTCGACGGCCCACTGCCTCACGGTAGCGTCCTTGTCGTTCCGGGCATAGTCCAGCAGCACGCCGTGGATGCGGTCGTAATCCACGCCCCGCCCCGCCAGCATGCCTAGAAAGTAGACGGCGGCGGCGCGATAGTGCTGGTCCGTGCGCGCGCGTTCGATGAGCAGGTCTGCGGCGTGTTCGTTCTTCTGCCAGCCATCCAGGGTGAGATTGATGTCTGCGTTGGCGTAGCGCACGCGAAGATCCCTGGAAAACTGGGAGCGCCGCTCCAGTTGCTTCATGCGGTCGGTCAGGCGGATGTGTCCGACCCAATCTTCGACGTGCTGATCGAACAATTCGAGGGCGCGGCCGTCGTGAGCAATGGCGCGCTCCAGAAGCTCTTCCGCTTGTTCCTGGGCGGGCAGGGCAAGAACGCGTTCGACGTCCGCCTCGGTCATGGATTCGGAGAAAACGCGGGGCGCGACGGGACTTGGGCGCGAGGCGGCTGCGGTGCGCGAACTCCTTGAGCGCGATCCAGTCTTAAAGGATGGCGAAACAGCGAACCAAATCATGGCCATGAGCACAGCGGCAAAGACGGCCACGGAGGCGGCCGAGGATCTCGCCGGCTGCGTCCGCGTGAGCACGCGGCCTGCGAGCGGTTGCGGGGGCTGAGCCGAAACGCCGAGCGGCGCTTCCACTTCGACGTGCGTGTCCAGTTTCAGCCCGGCAAGGGTCTCGATTTGCGAGACGATCCAGCGTGCTTCCTGACGGCTGTCGATTTCATCGGCGAGGGTGAGTTTGCGACCGTTTTTTGTGCGCAAGCGAATGGCATAGAGGGCGTTCGTGGAGCTGTTGTTCTGTTGCATGCTGACCACGGGCACGATCGAGGCCACGTCGGAGGCCGGAATCCGCTGTGTGGAACCGAGTCCAAGAATGCCCCTGCGAGAAAGAATTTCGCCGTTGGCTACGCCGATTCGAGAGCTGCCCAGCGTGACGTGGAACGCTCCATAAATGAGGAGCAGATCGAATAAGCCGAAAACAACGGGAAAAAACCACGGCGCGCTGGAATGAAAGAGAAAATAAACAACTCCGCTCCAGATCAAAGTGAATACAAGCAGCCCCATTGCGCGAGCGGGATTGCGAAACGGCGGAAAATAAAATTCCGTGCCGCCGGAATGCATGGAGACGATCACTTTAGTGTGTGCCGGCTGGGCCACGGCGGTAGAATCGGAATCGCTGGACGGCGCTGCAAATCCGAAGGCATCCGCTCTGGAAGAAGCCGGCGATTGCGAGTCGCGCGTTGGCGCAGGCGACGACGCGGTCCGGAATACGGGCAATTCAAAATCATCCGAGTAGTCGATACCGGGGATGTCGGCTTGTGCATGGAGCAGCCAGAGCACCTGATCTTTCGGATTGTCGTGATCTGTGACGAGGCTCTCGGCTGGCAGCGCGAAGTCCACCGGAATGGCCCGGCCCAGCGGTCCCGGGCCCACTGCCCCAGACGGGATATTCTGGTCTGCCTGCCAAAGAACGACTTGATTGGTGGTTTGGCTCTTTCCCGAGCCCGTAACGATTTTGCGAACACAGGAAAGGCGCAGGTCAATCCCGTGCTCGGCCGGCGTTTCGAATCTCAAATTAATCCTTCCGGCGACGCGGTCGCCTGGAGAAAACGGCAGGGAGTTGAATTCGAAATAGGTGTCGCCAAAGCGGCGGTGACGAATCGTCGCGCGCAGCGCGTTTACCAGCAGAATGAGGCCGATCAGGCCAAAGCCGAGAAGCAGGAACGCGCGGGGATCGCGCAAGCGCACCAGGGGCGGGAGCTGCGTGGTAACAACCGGGAGCAAAATCAGATTGCAGAGAATACAAATCACCCAATAGGTGATTTCACTTTTTTTGTTTTGGCTTTCCGCGCGCCGGTCCGCCCAATCCTTGCGCCACAACCAGTGGGACAGCGGGTTCGACTCCTCAATCGCGGCTTGCTGCTTTAGGCGCCCGTAGCCGCCGATGGCTGCATAGATGAGGCCTACGCCGATGATGACGAAGACCGAGGCGAACATGATGCCCGTGGCTTTGCCCCCGGCTCCGGAACTTCCAGGGACTGCAATCTGCATGTAGATGAAAAACAGTCCAGCACCCAGAAAGGGTAGGCCGAAGAGAAGAAGAAAAAGAGCTGCGCCTTTGGAAGGCTGGGTCATGCTCCATCGTAAGATTGTTTCGCGGGATGGAGTACAGGGTTGCCAGCAAATGCTCCTAAAGGCGCACCTGAACCAGAGGACAGGCGGGAATCGGCGCCTGCGAGGCTAGAAAAGAAACAACGCGCAACTAAGTTCTCGGGCTGGATGTCAGCAACGATGAAGTGGACTAGTAGCCTTCGGTCGCGGCCAGGATGGCGCGCGTTCGATTGCTCCATAGGATCAGACGAGTGCCAGGGTATTGCGCCGCAAGAACAGGTAGGCGCTGCCGGGCTATTTCGAGGTCCCGCAGGCGTTCTAAACGCAGGCGGCGACCGTCTGCGTCCTCGATGAGGATGTCATAGCCGGGCTCAAGCATGGAAGATACGGGGGCTACCAAGGTGTATTTCCTCCCATTGAGTAGTGACGGAGGAAGACAAATCGTTTCAACTTGAAAAAGGATATGAGCGGCCTTCGGAACCCCGATGCGCACCTCTTGCGGGATGAGAGCTCAGGGGGCGGAGGCGTCTTTCGCCTTTCCCAACGGAGGCACCGCGCCGAGCTGCTGCATCATGCCCAAGGTGTCCCAAATGCTGTGGGAATCCATGATTTTTCCGCCAGCGATATGGTGGATAGTCATTCCGTCCACGGATATTTTTTTGCCAGTGGCAGGAACTCCCATGAAATCGCCTCGGTGGGTGCCCGCAATAGTCCAGCACGCGACCACTTTATCGTTGTCGGCAATGGTGTCTTCGATGGTCCAGCGCAGATCGGGGTAGCCTTCGAGGAAACGCAGAACCTGGCGCTTATAGGCTTCCGGCCCAATGGAGGACCCTAAAATGTTGGGGCCCTGAAGAGCATGACTGGGGGAGACGAGTTCGTTGATGACTTCCAGATTTCGTTTGTTCCAGATTTGGTCATAAAAGCGGCGAACGATCGCAGTGTTTTCGGCTGACATAAGAAAAGTCCTCCTCCTGCAAATGACTCGGTGCGTCATTCCGGGAGATGGTGCCTAGCCTCACGAAACCATGAATTGAGGGAATAGGGGGGGGTGAGGCTCGTCAGAGCCTACTCCCAAGATGTTTGGTTTGCAATGCGTTCAATGCGCACGGCGGCAGTACAACTTCCCGGCTAACAAAACGAAAACCGGGGAGTCCATAGGGATAATCCACGCGATTGGTCCCCTTGAGAGGTGAAAGTCCCATGTACAAGCATTCTGCGAGATTTGCACCGTGGTTAGCTCTGGTTATCCTTGTGGCGATTGCGAGGGGCCAGGACAAGAAGCCGGCCGCAACGTCGTTTCCGCTCGAGTCTACGACCGGACTCGAAGGCGTAGATATCAATCCGGAGGCTGTTGCTTATAGGGGCCGTCGGGCCATCAAGCTGCTCAACTCTTCGGAGCAAAGCAAGTCCGGTGGAGGAATGGCCATCCTAAAGGGATCGGATTTCAAAGATGGCGTCATCGAAACGGAGATTGCGGGCATGCCGCGCGCAGGCGCTCCGCCGGACATTCGCGGATTTCTTGGTATCGCGTTTCGCGTGCAATCTCCCGAGAAATACGAATGTTTCTACATTCGAGCGACGAACGGCCGCGCCGAGGATCAGATCCGACGCAATCACTCCACGCAGTACATTTCAGCGCCCGACTACCCTTGGGAGCGGCTGCGGAAAGAGAATCCCGGCGTGTACGAATCCTATGTGGATCTCGAACCGGGCGCGTGGACGAAAATCAAGATCGTGGTTTCCGGCACCAAGGCAAAGCTCTACGTCCACGGAGCCGATCAGCCCACTCTCATTGTTAACGATCTGAAGCTCGGCGAGAGCCGCGGCCAGATTGCTCTCTGGATCGGTGTGGACACCGAGGCTTACTTTTCTCGGATAACAGTGAAATAGCACACGATCGGAATCGCGGGAACCTTCCGTCCACCCATCGTCAGGTTCTTTCGATGCGAAACGTGAAGCATCCTGCCGTTGTGCTGTTGACCTGAACGTATTCCACGTCACGATTAGTGAAGAGTTTTTCGATGGCCGGCTCGAACCTGCCATCGGCAACAAATTCCTGCGCGACGAGGCGACGGCCACGAGCATAGGCTTCGAGGGTTCGCGGACTTCCCCGCAGTTCTTCCGGGAATCCTGCGTCAGCCGCGTAACGCGGGCAAGACTTCTCATGCACATACACGGGACCGGGTTGGGGCAGTGATTCAACACCCGCGAAGCGGTCATATGTAAATAGAATTCTGCGATCCACACTGGCGGTAATTGTACGCAGACAGTGGCGGCAGGGCGCGTCATCGTCACCCATTTCTGCGTGCGCGGGAAATCCGTATCCAGGTGCACGTAATGTCGAGCGAACGGCCTCCGCTACCTCAGTTGGAATAGCTACGACGCGAATCGATGTCATGATTTGTTCTCCCACGTTTGATTTCAGCTGCAGAGTTGCTATGGCAATTCTCCAAGTGAGCGATTGTTGGCGATCTTTGCGTTGGGGTTCTATCCGGTTCCGGCGGTCAAATCCGAATGATCGGCAAGTACTCGGTGCGCCGTCTTGGCGAGGTGTGGCTATTGAAGGTCGATGAGAAAACAAAAAGGGGCCGCTGATTTCTCAGCGGCCCCTCGTCACGCTTAATTTTTCGCTCTTACGACAACCCTCATACGATCTGCCAGAATCTGTCCGAAACTGCCGTGACTTCAGCCGAAGCCGAAGAAGGACAGGAGAGAAACTCGAGACGTGTAATCCGTGAGGCCCGTGAGGACCGCGGATTACATTGCGTGGCATGACCCGCACACCATAGCGGGTTGAGCCACGACTACTTTAGAAAGGAGGTGATCCAGCCGCAGGTTCTCCTACGGCTACCTTGTTACGACTTCACCCCAATCATGAGTCATACCT